>Ga0302326_10001267_pt1 | contig 64913 bp, 55 predicted proteins | sample Palsa_T0_3_FD_202264 | JGI IMG/M metagenome (GOLD analysis project Ga0302326, IMG submission 202264) | Peat permafrost microbial communities from Stordalen Mire near Abisko, Sweden - Palsa_T0_3 | ecosystem: Environmental > Terrestrial > Soil > Palsa > Peat permafrost | place: Sweden: Abisko...
CCAGATGGGTGAATCCATCGTCGAGGGCACCATTACTAAATGGTTGAAAAAGCCCGGCGACAAAGTTCAACGCGACGAACCCCTGTTCGAAATCTCCACCGACAAGGTTGACGCCGAAATCCCCGCCCCGGCCTCCGGCGTCCTGCAGGAAATCAAAGTCACCGAAGGCACCACGGTCAACGTGAACACCGTCGTCGGAACCATCGCTGCCGACGGCGAAACCGCCGCTGCACCCGCCGCTGCACCCGCCAAGCCGGCGGCACCAGAGAAGCCTGCCTCCACGAAAGTCGAAGAGAAGAAACCAACCCCAGTGCCGGCACCTACACCTGCCCCCGCCGCCGTCCCCAATGTCGTCCCGAATAATAGCGATGACGAAGAAGCCCGCTCCTCCCCGCTCGTCCGCAAGATCGCCCGCGAGCACGGCGTCAGCCTCTCGCAAATCTCCGGCACCGGACTCGGCGGCCGCATCACCAAGCAGGACATTCTGCAGTTCATCGAGAGCCAGGGATCTGCGCAACCAGCCCTCGCCACTCCATCTGCTCCTGCTCAGCCCGCGGCCGCCGCGTCGGCTCCGCGGCCCGCAGCTTCCGTCCCTTATCCCGGCGATCTCGTCCCCCTGACGAAAATGCGCCAGCTCATCGCCAAGCACATGATCGAGTCGCGCCGCACCAGCGCCCACGTACACTGCATGTACGAGGTCGACTTCACCCGCATCGTGAACCTGCGCGCCAAGCACAAAGCCGGATTCGAGCAGCGCCATGGCGCCCGCCTCACCTTCATGCCGTTCTTCGTGCGCGCCGCGGTCATGGCGCTGCAGCAGTGGCCCATCATCAACGCCAGTCTCGAAGGTGAAAACATCCGTTATCACCGCCAGATCAATGTGGGCATCGCCGTCGCGCTCGACTGGGGACTCATCGTTCCCGTCCTCAAGAACTCTGGAGACTTGAACTTCCTCGGCCTGCAGCGCGGCATCTCCGATCTCGGCGAACGCGCCCGCACCAAGAAGCTCAAGCCCGACGACGCCGATGGTTCCACCTTCACCGTCACCAACCCCGGCCAGTTCGGCGCCGTCTTCGGCTTGCCCATCATCAACCAGCCCAACTCCGCCATCATGGGCGTCGGCGGCATCACCAAGCAGCCCATGGTCATCACCGACAAAGACGGCGCCGACTCCATCGCCATCCGCTCCGTCGTCCATCTCACGCTCGGCTACGACCACCGCCTCATCGACGGCGCAGTCGCCGACCAGTTCATGGCGCAAGTAAAAAAGAATCTCGAAACGTGGTCCGAAGAAGTCGGCTAGAAGTTGAAGGAAAAGAAAAGTTGGGTGCCCCATTTCTCGCGCGCACTTGGCGCGAGAAGTGGGATTTTCGTTTCCTGACTGGATCCTAAGGCTGCTGGACCGCGCCAGCCGAGGTTTGCCCGCCGCTCTTCGCCCACGTCGAAGCATTCAAACATTCCACAGTCCCATCAATGATTTTCGAAACTCCGCTCTTGAACTTTTCTTGATCCACAATGTCCCGCGCCGCCACCGCATCCACTGTCGCCAGCGCACTTTCCAGAAACGACATCGCTGCATCTTTTTTTTCTGCCCCCGACTTGCCGCCAAAAAGCGCTTCAATCCCGTTGACCAGTGCGGGGACGAACGCGATTCCTCTCAATAGCTGATTCAGAAAATCCATGCCGCTCTCCTCAAAAGATTTTGTCCCACCAACCAAAAGTTGCGGCAGCCGCCTCAACTCTTACGGCTGCCTCTCTTCTAAACCAGGCTGGCCAGCACGTTGTTGAGCGTCGTCAGATTCGGGTCCGCACTGTCCGTTTTGCTGACAATCGCCGTCAGGCAGACCTTCAACTCGTCGGCCTTCATCAGCGCCAGCGCCAGCATTCCCGGCATGTCCATCCCGTAGGTATCCGCGTCCGTCAGCGTATTCGCGGTCGGTGCCGTTACATTCTTCAGGTTAGTGATGATCGTCGTGCTCGGTGTGCTCATAGCTCTCTCCTTGTTTTGATCTGGATTGTGTGATGTGAATTCATATACCCCGACCCGCCTTGGCGCGAGTGCGAAGCGAAACTTGAAACCAGAAACCAGAAACCAGAAACTGAACTCTTCCCTACTTCCACCAGTGCCCGCGCAAAGCAACCGCAACGCTGATCAGCACCGCGGTCCCGGCATTTACAAACCGCTCAATCACGGTTCGCCGCACGTCATTCCGCTCCAGTTTGACGATCCTGTCCTCGGCGAGCGTCATTCGTCCCGGCTGTCCGTTGCCCACCAGCATTTCCACCTTGGCTTCCACTCGACTCAGCTTCTCCAATACGTCGTGCTGAAAATCCCGGTCGATCATTCGCAACACTGACACATCCTTTTCGCCCACGCCGCAACCTCCACTCGATTTCTTCCGCCTGGACTCTACTTCTGCGGAGCGACCTTCTTGCTCGCACTGGCTTGTGCCTGGATCAGGTTCTTGATCTCTACCTGACCATCTCGTAGTTCTCCCAGCTGGACCTCGGTTCGTATTCGGCTTTCGGTATTGATGGCCGCGATCTGCTCCAGATGCATCACTCGCGCTTTCGTCGACTCCAGTTCACTGGCTTGTGTCGCAGTGCTGCGCGCGTCCTGAATCGCATACGCGGCAATCGAGAGGGCAAGCGCTCCCAGCGCGATCAGCGCCCGGCTGTCGAACTTCAGCAGTCGCTGGTCCCGCACCGCCTCCAGTTTTACACTCCATGATGCTTCCAGCGATTCACTCAGATTCTGCATCTCGGCCAGCCTGCCCAGAACTTCAAGCTGGAAGTCTTTCGCCGTGTACTGCACCACCGTCCCCGCCTTCTCCGCACCGCCTCGGTGCCGCTGCCTGCTCAGCCAGGTGTCTTCACTCATAGCGGATAGTCCACATGCAGGGCGGCTGCATACCGCGAATACCGCGGCGGCGACGAGTTGTCGTAAAGCCGCAGAAAATAATTCTGTGCCCGCTCCCAACGCGCCAGGCTGAAAGTCTCCGTGCTGAACCGCCCCAGAAGATTTCGGTCGTTCTCCACTCCCCAGCCATAGTCATGCACCCGGACTTCAATTCCCCAGCCGCTCGCCGGACTCATTCCCGCATCCACTTCCACTGTCGTCGAAGTCACCTCCGTAATCTGTGCCTCGGTCAAGTTCGCCACGTAATAGTTCCCAACCTGCGTCGTCGCAAGGTCAATTGGCATGTCCTGCAACGAAACTGTTGTCGCGCTCGGCGCGTCCTGCAGCGCCAGCGGTGCCGCCAGGTCGTTCGCAAACTCCATCGTGTACATCCCCCGATCATCCCCCGGATCCACCACATCAATGCTGACCGTCCGCACAATCGCCTCGAACACTGCATTACGCGAAGGCACATTCACCGTGATCGCATCGCCCGGAAAAATGTCAGCCGCCCCGCCCGGCAGAAAGTCACTCCACGTCTGGTACGATCCCATCCACGCCGGTCCTCCCGCATCGTCCAGAATCGCCAGTGCGGCGTTCTCGCAATCCGCCTGCGTGCGCGCGCTGGGACTCTGCATCGCCCGCACAATTCCTCGCACCCCGTTGTCTGCCCCGTTTGCAAGACTCGCCACGCTCGCGCTGTTCACCACCTCCGCTACCGCGCGCCCTGATCCCCGGTAGCTGGCCACAATCAGCGTGTTCAACGCCGGCACATACTCCGGATAAAAATCCATCGTCGTCGAACTTACAATCTCGCATTCCCCGCCATCCGACAGTGACTCAACGAGTGTGGTCACGTAACTCGCGCCCGGCAGCGCCGTCCGCACTTCCGCCAGCGCAATGTGCGCCGCATAGGTATACGCGATGCTGCATTGCATGCTGGTCGCGTTCACCAGCGCATACGTGCAGAACCCGGGCGCATTCTCAATCACGTCGTCGTACAACACCGTCGCCGGCGCCACCAGCGTGGCCGGATTCGTCGGATCAATGTCCTGCACTTCCAGCACAAACCTCACGTCCGCTGCCACCGCCGCACCGCCCCACCCGCTGCCCGCCGGATGCAACGACGAATGAAAGGTCTCTTCCGCCCGGTACACCTCCATCGAATAAAGATAAGTCGTCAGGAAATACCGGTGCCCCGCGGTCGTCGCTAAAACTGATCCAGTCGGCGCTCCACTGACAATCGCCTGAATCCCCGATCCACTCCCGGCCGCCGTGATCTGGAATCCCGCCACGCATCCCGCCGCGGAAACTGTCCCCGCATACAGTCCTCCAATCACCCCCGTCGAAGCTCCCGTGAAGCTCACGTCCCCATGCTCCAACTCGAGCGATCCGCCCAGTTCAATCTGCTCAATGAAGGCAACCGTCGTCTGCCCGTCCTGTCCCGTTCCGCCGTTCACACTCAGCGTCTGCGCCACTACCGAGACCGCCGACGATGGATCATTCACCACCCACGTTCTCGGATCCAGCCCCGGTCCCAGGTATTCTTCATCAATCAATGCCGGCTTGCTCTGCGCGAATGGTGACTGCGACAAGTAAAAATCCAGCGTCAGTCCATCGCCCACAAAATAATCTCTGACGTAGGCCTGCGGCTCGTCCAGTCCAATCACGGTCACGTCGTTGGCCAGCATCTGCGGACTCGCCAGCTCCAGCCCCGCCGGCGAAAAGTCCGCATCGCTTTCGTTGATCGCATACGTCATCTCCCCCACCGGAGCCAGCGCCAGCGCCCCATTCAGCGCCCGGTAGCTCGCCCTAGCCGCCAGCGCGATCTCTGCCGCATGGTAAGAAAACTTCTTTTGAGGATTCACTGCATACACCGCCAGCGTGTCCACATCCTGCACCGCAGTGGTGTTGAAAAATCCCGGCAGCAGGTCCTGCGCCAGTTGCTCTAGCGCCGAGCCCGCGCTCCGTTCCACAAAAGGCGCACGGTTGGGCAGCGCTTTCTGATCGAGCAGCACCTCATCGCTTTCCGCAATCACCTCGTAGCGGTACACTGCACCTGCCTCGCCCCATCCCAGATATTCAAACTGCGCTGCCTGTGTCAGATATCCCGTAAACACAAAGCTGCCGTCCGCCTTCACCAGTACCACGCGCCCTCCCATCATCGGCACCACAAGTCCCGGCCCGTTCCCCACCAGGCTGCATCGCAACGCCGCCGGCTGGTTGATCCTCCGCTCGACGCGCGCTGCAACCGTCCCATCCAGTGCCGCCGTATAATCCACCGGCCCCAGTCCCTGCAGATTGTCAATCGTCAAAATCATAAGAATGCAACCCAGAGACTCAGAAGTCCTCTGTGTCCCCAGTGTCCTCTGTGGTAAAAAGTCTTAAGGTTTTTCCTGATAGCTGATAGCTGATAGCTGAAAGCTGGTTTCTCAGTACGCCGCCGCCTGCGCCGCCGGAAAATAACTCCGGTAGCACAGCACTGTCTGCCCGTCATTCGTATCCGTATAGGGCAGCGCCAGAAAAGAAGCCCGCAGCGAGATCGCCGACATCGGCCGCTGTATCGCCGTAAACTCTTCCCGCAGAAATGCTCCCGAAGGAGTCTTGAGAGTCTTCGCGGCTCCCGTAGCCCCGCTCGCCTTCGCAGCGCCCGTTCCCGCAGTCCCACTCGCGCCCGCATCCCAGCTCACCCCGCTCGAACCCGGCCCCGGATTCGGGCTCAGCCGCGGATAGTAAAAGCAAACTCGTCCGCCCGATTCCTGTTCCGCTACAAACAGCGCCGACCATTCCTGGAAGAACGACCCGCCCTCCCGATCCACAAACGCAACCACCACCTGAGCCGATGCTCCCGCGGCAGGCACTCCCCCCAGCAACGGTTGCTCCAGCACCACCGACGCGGCCGTCACTTCCGCCACATGTCCCACATTGAAGGTCACTCGCCGCACATAGTTCGCATCCTCATTCACCGCCGCTGGACTGCTCACGTACGCTGCCGCGATCCCCGATCCCACATAACCGGTCTGCTGTTGGTAGTCCACGTCAACCGCAACCAGGCAACCCGCCGGAAACCCGCTCGCCGCGCCCGCACCAAAAACCAGTTGGCTCGCCGTCGATCCCGCCAGCACCGCCGCTCCCGCCACCGGAGGAGTTCCTCCCGAGGGCGCCGGCGTCGCGCCCGGCGCCGGGGCCAGCACGTTCATGTGCTCCGACCCTCCGGCCAGCGCCATTTGCAGCTTGCCCCACTGCCGGAAATCAAATTCCACTCGCGCTTCCAGCGGCCCGCGAAATTGCACGCCCGGCAGCGCCTTGGGCCCCGATCGCACCACGTCGGTCGGCGTGTCATACCAACGTTCGAAGTTGTCCACCCATCCCAGGTCCAGCCAAGGTCCCGGTGGCGTGGCCAGCGGAAATACTCCGCACACTCCAGGATCGAAAATCGTTGGCGTCTCGCTCGTCCGGTTCACCGGCGCAAAATACGCCCGCATCTGCCGCGTCACCGGAACCATTGCCGCGCGCAACGGAGTCGTGCTCATAGAAGCGTTACCTCCGAGAAGAAAAAAACCGTCAGTCCTGCCCGCCGCTCCACCCGCCCATCCTGATATGCCTGCTCATACATCGCCCGCCGCACCGCGCGTCCTTGATAGGCCGACGTGTTGTCCTCCGCCCCGCTCGTCGTAGCTTCCTGAAATGTCGGCTGGCTCCAGAACACGCTCGTTCCCAGATCCGCCGCCGGAGACTGCGTGTAATCGATCACTTCCGTGTTCGGCGGCTGGCATATCCCCAGCAGTTCGTCGTCCAGCTGTCCCAGCACTCGCCCTCGGTCCACCATGCTGGGCACGGTTCCCAGCGTGTAATACGAAATCACGCACTCCAGGCTCATCAGCGCGCCATTGCCCGCGTGTCCATCCACCACGTTCGCTGTCCCCCACTCCACGTAAAAGGCGTTGGGTTGTGGTTCCACTGCCGACGGCGGCAAGTTTTCGACCACCACAATCGCAGGCACCGTCGCTCCATTCAGCGTGATCGTTCTCGCGGGATTCAATCCCGCCAGCCGCTGCTGCAACGCAAGAAAAAAACTGTCTTTAGCAAATTGCATAACACCAGGACTCCAGCCGCGAAGCGGCGAAAAGATTACAGCCCACGGCGCAAGCCGTGGGTGACATCGGTCAAGAAAAGAATCAAGCCCCGAAGGGGCGAACGAAAGCACGATCACGATCAAGGTGCGCATCCCTCAACTGCCTGGCTGATAGCTGACGGCTGAAAGCTGATAGCTGCTCCCCTCACTCCACCGCCGTCACCACATAGAAATACGCCGTCCCCGCGAAACTCTCGGTCACGATTGCCTCCACGTGAAACAAGTCGCCGTCATATATCAGCCCCAACGCAGCATTGAAAAGTTCCTCCGCCGACGCCAGACCCAGCACGGGTAGCTGTGCGTCAATCGCCGAAGCTGGCAGGGTGAACTCGATTCTCCGCGTGGGCCCCGTCGTCCCCGTAGGAATGTTCTGCGTGACCACCGGCGCGATCATCACATCCTGCACTCCCGGATCCACCAGCCCTAGCTGTCCCGCCGCGTCGCTCGCCGTCGCCGTCGCCGGCAACAGTAGCGTCACCTGGTCTCCGCCCAAAGCCGTCAACATCGCATTCGCCGCCCGCACCAACGCCGCCCCGCAAATCCCGGTTCCCATAATTCCTCCATGTGGCGCGGGCACTCTTGCCCGCGACCATCTATCCACAACCTCGACTCACATCCCTTTTTGCGATACATACGGCGTCAGCAGGCTGCGCACCATGTCATCCACCAGCGTCGGTCCGAAATACTGCAGCCGCAGTTGGTTGATCTGGCTCGACTGCACGTTCAGCCCCGGCGTGTTCTGCGCATTCTTTACAATCTGCGCGCATGCCACCTGCACCGGCGTCGGAATCGGGTTCCATCCCGCGTTGTAAATCACGTCCACTTCGTTGAAGAACAGTCCCAGCGCATTCACCGGAAAAGTCAGTTCTCCGCTCGCCGCCCAGATGTCAATCGTTGTCGGATCAATCGTGGTCCACATTCCCGGCAGCGCGAACACCAGCGCAAACTCCAGACTCATTTCCGGAAACGGCCATTCCCCGCGCCGCGGAATTCCGTACCGCCCCTGCAGCGTCACAATCGGCGTCGTTGCCGGCGCCACCGTCACCAGCGGCAGATAACTCAGCCGCACCGTGTTCAGGTCCGGCGGCATCTTCAATCGCTCTTCGTACTGGTTCACCCCCAGCGTGATCCGCCGGCAGTGTGCGTCAATAATCGCCGACGCTGCCGTGATCCACGACGGGTCCGTCGTCGCATCCAGCCCATAAGTCAAATAATCTGTAGTCTGCAAATAATTCATAGTGATTCCTGACTTCAGTAATCAACGCTCCAACCATCAAGGCCCAAAACGATCGGTGGCCAGTGCTCAGCCAATCCCGCTGCGCACCGGTCCTGACCGCAGGCCGACTGGCAACTGGCAACTGACCACTGACCACTGACCACTGCCTTACTAGTCCGTCACCTTCACTTCGTAGTGCGCGAAGTTCGCCCCCTTCACCACCGGAGCCCCAAACTTCACCACCACCTGCTGCTGCGTCAACGCACTGGGCAACCCGAGTTTGAACACTCGCGGATTCGGATCGGTCAGCCAGTGGTACTCGATCAGGTCCTCCGTCACGATGTACGCTGGCAGCACCGCTCCCGAACCGAGCGTCCCGGTGTACCCCAGCGCCCACTCCGGAATCAGCGGCAGATCGCCTGCCTGAGTCGATAGTGCCTTCACTCGGAACCCGCCTGTGACCTCAACCGTGTTCAGCACCACGTTGAACTCGGCTTTCATTTCCTGGTCGATCAGATCAAGCAGCATCGGGTTGGCATAAATCGCCGTCGGCCTCACTTGGTACGACGAATTCGATACCATCTGCGCCACTGCAGTCCTGAACGTTTGCACAATCGTGCTCGTGCTCTTCGCGACTGTCACCGTGTTCCCGCCCGCTTCGATCTGTCCGATCACGCCGAAATACTGCGTCGTAGTCGGAACGCTCAGCGATGTGTCTGTGCCGTTCCACAGCGCCACATCGTGGGTGCGCATCAGTCCGTCCACCGCGTCGGCCAGGTCCTTCGCCTGCAGATAGGCAAACTGGCTCTGCTGTGCCGTGACTTCCAGATCGAACAGGTTGTAGTTGATCTGGTTGACCAGGGCCTTCAACGGCACCGACAGTTCCACGCGTGTTGGCGCAGTCACCGTCGGCGCGATGTTGCGCGGATCCACGAACGCCTGCACCGGCGTCGGCGCCGCGATCGCAATCTCCTCGAAGAATCGTGAAGGATGCCCGGTGGCCGGCACCTGCTTGATCCTCTGTCCGAACACGCCCCGCCGCCTCACGATGTCAAAAATTTCCGTCTGGTACCGGTCAACCTCCACCGCGCCCGGCCCAAGGTAGTCCGCCGCCGCCATCAAATCCACAAATCGTCCCGTCATGTTTTCTCCTTTTTTGATTTTTTTCTCGATCGAAATTCCGTCTGCTGCTCCAACCCGAAAGCCCTGTCATCCTGAGCGTAGGAGTTGCTCCACGAAGTGGAGCAGCTCCGAAGTCGAAGAGCCTGCCCTGAGCCTGCCGAAGGGATCCCTTTCACGACCGTACTGCCGACGACCCCGCAAGGAGTTCCCGCAAACAATAGAAAAGGCACGACGAATGTCGTGCCCACCTGCCGAAAGCCGGAAGCCGAAAGCCGGATGCCTACTCGATCATTCCCGCCCGCGCCAACTCCGCCTTCACCGCAATCCGCTGCTCCACGCTCAGGCTCTGCAGCGTCTTGTCCAGCACTCCCTTTTCGATCTTCTCGCCGCCGGTCTCCGTCCCGCCCTTCGCCAGAATCGCCGACACCATCGGCGGCAGCGTCTTCCGCACCATGCGTGCCGCTTGCGCCTTCAGGTCAGTGTTCGATTTCTCCAGCTCCGCCACTCGCTCCTGCAGTTGCCGCGTTGCCTCATGATTCGGCGCTTCGTACCCCGAACGCTCGTCCACCGCCGCCACAATCCGGTCGACCTTTGCATTCAGCGCATCCTGCTGCGCGTCCAGCCGCCCCAGCACGCGATCCAACGATTCGGCTGCACTCGCCAGCCGCTCCGCCGTCGCCATCAACTGCTGCACCATTTCGTCACTCATAGTTTTTTCCTCCTCCAGAAACCTCTGTGTTCCTCTGTGCCCTCTGTGGTCAACGTATTTCCGTTAGCACCCGCCACTAACTCTCCAACTCAATCCACGTATCCTGATATGCAGCCTTATCCTTCCGCAGAATCGCCGCTCCCGTAAACGTCACCTTCGTCAGCGTCCACACTCGCTGCCGCAAGTCGGTGATCACTACGTCGGTCACCTCAAACGACATGCCCAGGTCTCCACCGCCGCTCCCGCCAGCCTCCATCCGAACCACCGCGGGCGCCGCATCTCGGCTCATCCCGCCCCGCATCGCCGCCGTCAGACTGCGAATCCTCTGCACCGCGGCCGCCAGCGAGGCTCGCAGCTTGGCTCCTTCGTCCCGCATTGCTTGCATCGCGATTGTGCTGGGGACTTTGACTTCCTTTACACCTCGTCTCCCCGTCTTCCCAATCTCCTCTACAATGTCAGGGAAATCTTTCGCGTATAGATACCCGCCCACCTCAAGATTGCGTCCCACCACTTCCGCACTCGTGATCACTCCCACCTTCCGCCGCACATCGTGCCGGTCAAACGACGGAGCATAATCCACCGCCATCCCCAGCAGCGATGGCAGCGCCGCCTCCGCCGCGCCTCTGGTCAGCAGCACCCGTCGTCCCTTTGACCCCGCCGGCGCCCTCTGCGATGGAACATCCACCACCGTCAGCACTCCACGAAACCCTGCCCGGTTCGGATGCCCCTCCACTTCCGGCATCGCCACCGCCATGCTTTCCAATGCAATCGTCATCCCATCCCCCGCTTCCATCCCCAATGCCAAATCATCACCAAAAGCCTTGTCATCCTGAGCGAAGCCGGCGAGCCGCGAAGCGACTCGCTGGCGCAGTCGAAGGACCTTGCGTTACCCTGTTCCCTCGCCTCCAAAAACACAGCTCGCAAATCCATCTTGTGCTAAATTCACTCCAGCCTTATGAAGCCACTCGTCGCGATTTGTCTTACTGTTCTGGTTTTTGTCTCGTTCTGCCCAGCTCAATCCGACCCTCCGCCTTACGAAGAAGTACATGCGAAAATACATCGCCTCTCGGATCAGCAACTCATCAACTGCCTGAGCGAGAAGCACTCGCGCTGCCCTCTCGAAGACAGCTACAGGGATTCCGGTCTGATCTCCGCGGAACTCCGTGACCGCAAGCATCCTGGCGAACTAATCTCTGCCTATGAGACCGGCGACCAACTGCAGCGCTACTACATAGTTCAGGCTCTTTGGCAGATTCATAACGCCAAGGTTCTCGCGTTTATGCGTTCCATCGCCTTCGAAAATCTCCCGCCAGGCCAGGACAATGAAGATGTCTTCTTCCCCCTTGATTACCTGGCGCAACGCTGTGACCAGCGTGCCCTTACTCGCCTCAATCGTAAGGTCAACTTCGACAAGAGCTTTCCGGTAGGCTGCATATTATGGGCGCCGGCGGTAGAGGCGTTCGCCCGCTGCAACTACCGCCCCGCCGCTCCAAACCTCGTCCTTGCTCTCGATGCTGCCTGTTTAAACATCACGGACAGCAGAGGATGGCTTGCACAAATTCTTTCCGGGCGCATGCAGGCAGGCTCACACCATCGAGGAACAAGAGCACTGCTACACGAAGCTCCTACAAGACCGCTCCACGCCCTAGCAACCGAAGCGAAACGCGGATTTTTCTGATGGCTGAGGGCCGGAGGCTGCCGCCTAACTCTCCGCGTCCCCCAGTCCCCGCATCCGCCTCACTTCATTCACCGTCAGCACCCCAGACTGCAGCAGAATCTGCTGGATCTGCACTTCCTCCAGCGGATCGGTCGTATCCAGCTCGGCAAACACGAACTCCAAATCATTCCATCCCAGCTTCTTCGCAATCGCATCCCGCGTCAGCGACTCCGCCAGCAGCCGCGCCGTCGGCACGATCGCCTGCCGGAAAGCCAGGTCGTTGTATTCCTCCGCGGTGGAGCGATTCACGTCCCGCTCCACCCCGAGATAAAACGGAGGAAGGTCGAAAGCATCGGCGACGACTCGCAGCAGAAATTCCTGCCACTGCAGTCGTAAGTCTGCATCGGTGCCTCCACCGAACCTCAGCACCTCCGGTTTGCTTTCGGCCGATAGGATGGGCACCTTCCCCGTGCCCTCAATCTCGTCCTGCCACCACCGAATCAGCCGCTCGTGATGTTCCGGCGTCAGATCCTGCAGCCACAGCGCATACTGCACCACCGTATTCGACGCCAGCCGCGACGCGTAGCGGTGCGCTCCCATGAACGCGTTCACCGTCTCAAACGCCACCTCCAGCCGCCCCAACCCAAATGGCGTGTGCGTCCGCGGATTCAGCCGGATATAAATCAACTCGTCATCATCCAGCTTGATCTGCGAGTTTGCCCCCGACTGATCGTTCACCTGCATGTAGCGCTGCGCATGCGGCGATCCGTTCCAGTCCAGATTCATCCGGATCGACGCTCCATCCACCGGCCACAACACCAGCGGCCGCGTCGCGTCGCCCGTGGCCTGCACCTCAATCGCTCCATACCCGCCCACCACAATGTCTTCCAGCACCTGCTCCGCCAGCGACCGAAACGAGTCATCCGGATTCGGCGCCTGAAAGTTATCCGTCAGCAGCCGCACCCGTTCCGCTCCATTCGGAATTGCCTCCAGCGCATACCCCTGCCGCGGCTGCACTCTCCACCGCATTCCGGCAATCCGGTCCTTGATGCAGTTGATCGCCCGCCGCGCAATCGGAATCTCCGAAAATCGCCGCAAGTTATACGGCGTCGGCTTCGGCATGGCGTCGTTCATCGGCCCATACGAGTTGAAGATCGACGGCAGCGCCGAAGTCCGCCGCCTCTTCTCGAGTTGCATTGAATTCGAGGAGCTCGCCGCAGACACTCCCGCCACCCGGCGCCAGGCGCCGCGCAAAGTCTCTGTAATGTTCATGATGTTTTTTCTTTACCTGAACTCACGTAGCGATGGACGCATTCGTCCGTCGGTCGAGCGAAACTCGACGATCCATGTGGCGCGGGCACTCCTGCCCGCGAACTCTATCCCTCAGCAATAAAACGAGCGGCTGCCCACCCTTGTCGCACTTTCAGAGACAGGGTGGGATTTTGAAGTCCTCTATGTTCTCCTGCGTCCTCTGTGGTTCGATCTCGTTGCCCTGCCTCCGCCAGATCCCAACAAAAAAGCCCCGCCGCAGCGGAGCTTCAACATAAACCCGATTCATCCTCAGCGAAGCGAAGGACCTCTGCAGCCTACCATCCTCACACCCCCAACTCCCGCCGCGCCACTTCCGCAATCCCCGGCATCTCTGCCGCGACTGCAATCCGAATCCTCTCTTCTTCCATCATGCTCAACGCAAACTGCACCGCATCCCCGCTGCGATCCAGATCGTTATCAATCACCGCCGTCAACTCCGGCGTCGCCCCCGTCACCTTCGCCATCACCGGCAAAATCTTCGGATACCGCGCCGCCAGCGTAACCGCCGTCTCCACTCCCGCCTTCAGCGATACCGCATGAAACAATTTCATCTCCCCGCCCACGCGATATCCAAAATCAAAACTGAACGGATCACCCGCCTTCGTATAAGGAGCGGCCGGAACCGGAAGCATGAACTTCATCACTCCCGCCTGCTCGAACGCATCCCGCATCGCTCCCAAAATTAGTCCCCGGCCAGTCAGCGCCCTGGTTTGCGCAACCTTCGCTTCGTCCACAAACATCGACGCCAGCGCCTCAATCTCCTTCGCCGGCGTCTCCGTCACCACCGCCATGGGCGCGGAAAGCTGAATCACGTTCGAGAACGAATCCTCCATCCTCTTCAACAGCATCGCGCGATCCCTGATTTCCCCAACCTCAGCACGAATCTCGCGCAGCAGCGCTTCCAGCACTTCCACATCCGCCTGCGGATCCAAACATCGCACCCGCCGCCAATCCTTCGCAAATCGAACATCCGCAAAAACGTTCCCGTTCGCCCCGCCCTCCACCATCAGCACCCCGATATTCACAAACTCCTGCCGCACCGCGTGAGGCACATACCGCAGCAAAAAGAATTCGAGTTGTTGCCGATCCGCCATCCTTCGTGAACCTTCGTACCCTTAGTGGTTCAAGCCCTTTCTCTGTGCGCTCTGTGGTTAATCCCTTGCTCCTGACCTAAGCCTGTTCCACCCATCCCGCAAACGGTCTCCGCGGCGAAGTCCGAAATGCATCAATCAGTTCCCGTACCGTCCCCCGCCGCGCAATCAGCGTCCGCGCCAGCTTCTCCAGTTCTTCCGACTTACTCGCGTACCACTCTGGAGGAATTTCGTTCACCACGCTCCACACTATATCCTCTTCCATTTTCTCGATCCGCGACAGCCATGGTTCAAACGACTCCCACCCGCGCACGCCCTCATACACTTCATTCCGAGCGTACACCCCGCGAAGCGGATAATCCGGAAACGTCCACTCCCCCGCGTTGAAGCAATATCCCTGGTCAATAAACGACGCCGTATACTTCTTCTCCCGCAACCTCTTCCAGAACGCCGCCTGCCGCCCGTTCGCGTTCCCCGTCCATTTATCCAACACCAGCATTCCGGGAAACGTTTCCAGATTCCTCACCAGCCCCAGCATCTCCACCGGAAGATAATCCAACACCTGACCCTCCAGCGGATTCACCACATACCGCGATCCAAATTGTAGTCCCGCCTGGCAGCGAATCGTATTCTGCGCCAGTTGAATGCTCAACTCCGGCGTATGTTCCACCAGCCACTCATCCACCTCAACCACTTCGGTCGCCGGAACCGGAAGCCCCGCCCGCTCGGCCAGTCGCGTCGCCAGCATCTCATTCGCCAACACCCGCAGATGCTGCGGATTATTCCGGAACTTCACGACATAAAAGTTTCCGTCCGAGCAGCGCATCAAGTGCCCTTGCGCCCCGCCCCGCATCCGCCGTACGTGTTGGACCGCTTCCACCAATGTCGATGTCGCCGCTGCCCATCTGGGGACAGCCTCCCACGGCTAGCTTGCCCTGAGCGAAGCCGAAGGGTCGAGCGCAGCTCGACAGCGCCTTCGCCTTAAAGCCCGCCATCTTACCTCAACCGCCTCACTTTCCGCTGTGACGGATGAACATCCGGCACCGCACCGCACATCCATGCCCGGAAACTAGAAACTGGCAACTGGTCACTGACTACTGACCACTGACCACTGTTCTTTCACCCCACCGTCAAACTCCCCATCTCCAGCGGCCGCTTCCGTGCCACTCGCCCCGCATCTTCCCGCCGCACCGCCAGCACAATCGCCATTGCCATCACGCAGTCGTCGTGCGCTCCCTCGGCCGCCGCCGCATGTCCATCGGCATGTCGCACAAACGTCTTCAGCTCTCCCAGAAGCCGCTCGCTGCGAAACAAATCCGGCCGGGCGATCAGCACCGCCGCCAAATTCTCAATCATCGCCGGACGCGTCACCACCGAGGTCAGCCATCCCTCCTGCCCGCCCTGGTGAAACAGATTGTCGTAGTGCAGTTCCTTCAGATGCGCCAGCACTCCGTATCCGTGATTGTTCCGCTCCACTGCCACCAGCGCGTTGCCGTACACGTGCCCCAGTTCTGCGACCCGCCGCGCCAGCTCATACGGAGGAAAGTGCCCATGCAGCTCCGCGCACTGCAATCCCATCGTCCGCTCGATCACCTGCGCGCACGCATAGTCGCCCTCCGACCCGCCGCCGGATGTGTCCACGCCTATGATGTAATCCCACTGCCCGGCCTGGTTCGGCGGGAGCCACACCAGCAGCCTTCCATTGTCCTGCGATTCCACTGCGCGTCCCGCCCGCGCCGCTGCCGCCTCAATCGCTTCCATATCGAACACGCATTCGCCCGACGCCAGAAAACACGATACTCCGTCTTCCGCGTACTCCTGCGCCGCCTGCCCGCGCATCACCTGCCAGTGCGATCGCCGCCACGCGATCTGCTCTTCCCTCAGCCCGTGCCGCGCCATCAGATGTTTCTCTTCCTCGCTGAGCGGATGCACCTTCTCCTTCGCAATCTCTTCTTCATACGACGGCTCATACCACCACGGGAAAAAGTGTTGCACGTACCCCGTCTCCGCCGCCTTCTGCCACTCCTCGTAAAAAATTCCCGTCGCCCCGTTCGCCGTCGATTCCAGCACGATCTCCCCATCCGGAACCACCGCCGCCCGCAGCGACGCCAGCGTTTCCTCGCTACCGCGGGGCCAGCGGGAGACCTCCGAGCAATGCAGGTTATGGATGGTCATCCCGCGCCCCGCGTTGTCATCCGCCGTCTCCACCCGGTACTCGCTGTCGAGTTTCGGAAAGATAATCTGGCGGATGTTCGAGCGCGACTTCACCAGCGCTCCCCAGTGCACCCGCGCGTTGGGCAGTTTTTCCCAGAAGCGGTGCACGATGTTGAAAATTGCCTGGGCCGATTCGTCGCTGTGTGCCACCTGCACCGTCAGCGTCCCCGGCCGCGTAATCGTCTGAATAAAAAATCGCGCCGCAATATATGTCGTCATCCCCACTTGCCGCGCCTTCAGCACAATGTTCCGCTTGCTGCACCGCCCCGAGTATTCCTGCTGCGCCCGGTTCAATTTCAGATACCGCACTCCGCCCTTCTTCACCCGGATCTTCAGCATCTTCCGGATCAGCAGATCCCGCACCGTCTGCTCCCCTTCCATGCGGTCCAGATACGGCCCGAATTGTTCCACCAGTTGCAGATCAGTCCACATAACTCTTTCTCTGAATCTCCCCAGATGTTGACTCGCGGGTGCCCCATGTCTCGCGTTTTCTGCGAGACGTGGGGATTTCCGATAGTGGTGCAGTTTGAACTTGCGAACAAAATCGGCGTCATCCCGAGCGGAGCCGTTCTTCAGGCGAAGCGAGGGATCTCGCGCGGATCGGCACTCCCGTCGAGGCCAAATTGCGCCACTACCGGATTTCCCGCCCCAACTCCCTCCCTATTTCAGCACCCCCGCCGTAGCCCACCGCGCCGCTTTCCCATGTACATGAATCGTCAACCCTGCCGCCGCCTTGTCCAATGCCGTATTTCCCGTCTTCGCCGTCAGCGTTGCGTTGTACGCCCTCACAAACTCGCTCGCCGTAAGCGGAACCTTCACACGGGCCACGCTGGTTTTCTCTGACAACTGACCACTGGCCACTGTCCCCTGGTTTTGTACCAGCGGCACAATCGCCGCCAGCGATTGCACCTCCGACAACACAATCCCCACCACTGCGGTGATCTTGGCTTGGGTCGCCGGGTCCTGGATGTGCAGCGCTGGCAACAGCCCTTGCAGGCTCGCCTGCACCGCACCGATGGCCGTCTGAATCTGGTTGAGAATCCCCGGCTTCGCCGTCGCATCCGCCGTCTGATACGCCGTGATCAGCGACTGGATCAACTGCAGGTCCGCTCCCGCCTGCGTTCCCGCATTCTGAATCGTCTGCAGGTCTGCGGCTGAAACCGTCTTCCCCTGCAACGCCGCCACCAGCGCAATGATGTTCGTCGCCGCCGGAATCAACGCCGCCACTACCTCCTCCGCCTCCCCGATCCAGTTCGTCGAACATCCCGCCAGCGTCATAGTCATGCACAGCACGACCGCCAATCCAACTTGCACCGAACGATTGCTGCTCTTCATATCTCCTCCGTTTATCTTCTCGAACTCTTCCAACCGCAAACACACTCCCACCTTCGCGACCGAACCTCGGCCACGCTCTCTGTACTCACCTTGTCCAGAAACCACGCGGGTGCCCCACCCTGGTCGAGGGTGGGGATTTTGCTCCGGCTGTGGGTGCCCCATTTCTCGCGCGCCCTTTGCGCGAGAAGTGGGTATGTTCACTCCCTCACTGCAGCGTCACCACAAACACATCCCCACGACAATTCGGCGGCCCGCCAAGGTTCGTCCACGTTACCGTTCCATCGGTAGTCGTCCCGCCCACCGTCTGGTTGAACGTTGCGGGCGTCGTCGTGCCGCTCGTTCCCACGGTCGTCGCCTGGTACGAGTAGCCGCCTGCATTGTTCGCGGTCGCCGGATTAATCACCAGAATGTTCGTCGGCCCATAGATCGTGCTCGCCTGCCACGTCGGCCCGTTCGGAATACACGCCGCCGTGCCGTTCGTCGACCCCAGCGTGTTCTCCCAGTCCGAGGTGAAGGCAAAATACTTTCCCGTCTGCGATTCACTTCCCACCGCAATTTCAACGCTGAAGTTCGCATTGATCCCCGTGTTGAACGTGTGTGCGAACCGCCACGGACTCGCCGTCCCCGACGGGCTGACTCCGATCACTTCGTTCTGCCATCCCGACGTGATCGCCTGTCCCTTCGTGGTATACGTGCTGGCCAGGAACGGGTTGGCGTCATTCAGCGTGTTCCATCCCGCGTGCCAGTCCGTGTTCGGCGGATACCCAGCCGTGGGGTCCGCCGGTGTAATCCCCGTCGGACTTCCGGGCGCCGCATAGGGCCGCACCTCCCAGTAGTTCGGAACATTGTTGCCCGCATTGTTCGCCCAGGTCGTTAGCCCTTCCGTCCAGTGTCCGCTGCACTCCGACGTGCACAACGCGCCGAAGTTCAGCCCGTTGTATTGCCATACATACGCCGCCTGGCTCGGACTGCCGCACGGCGCCGCGTAATCCACAATGATCGCGCCGTTCGCGCCGCCCGCTTTGAACAGCTTCACGTTGTGCAGCAATCCGCCCGCGCATCCTCCGCCTCCGGTCACCGCACCAGTCGGCCCCCAATCTCCCGTCACCGTCTGCGTGCTCAGGTTCAACACCCTGCACCCCGATCCTCTTCGCCACACCGCAACGTAAATCGCTCCCGCTGCTCCCTGTCCCCCATTGTTCGAGAATCCAAATCCATAATCCGTGTCCGTCTGATCGCTCCCGCCATTCGTCGTCCACGTCGTCGTAAATCCCGAACCCAGGCAATTCGCCGAACTCGAAAAATCAAAATCCAGCGTGAACGTCGGAACCATGGTCTGGTTCGTGAAATCCCAATGCCCCAGTTGCGTTCCCATTCCCGAGGCCGTTCCCGATTGTCCGTTCCCCAGGTTGTAAAGAACCGCTGGCGGATTCGAACAGTTATGCCCCCAGAATCCAGCAGTCGTATAGAAGAACCCTCCAAACCCTGAGTAGGTCGGGTTGCTCGCGTACATCGCAGAAATCGACGTCCCCGTAAAATTCACCGGAAACGATCTGCCTCCCGTGTCATCCACCGTCATCATGGTGTCGTTGCAATTCCAAAGGTTCTCATCGCCTGATCCCGATCCCGTCGTCACCATGGCAAAATTCGGATGCGCCGGATCAAACCCGGCCTGCGTCAGCCGGCACACCGGATTGTGAAAGTCCGGATCGTTCACGCATGTGCCCGCTCCCGTCAAGTTTCCGCAGCTCTGCAAATTGCCCGCAGTGCAACTATTCGGTCCCATCTGCGGCGGCACCGCTTCCACCGCAACCGTCGCCAGGTCACTACGCGAACACGGATAACTCGGCGGCCCGCATCCCGCCTGCTCCAGCAGAATCGGTTCGGTCGTAATCGCGATCGAGTCTCCCACTGAAATCGCCGTCGTATTCCCATTCAGGTCGCGGTAATCCCCGTACCCCGTGGGCACCGCAAAATTCGTTCCCGCCTCGCTCGTCGTCCAGGCCCACAACGCCGTCGTGCCGTTTCCTTCGGTAAACGGCGCAGTCCAGGTTTGAATGCTTCCATTCGTTGTCGAAGACGCTGCCGCCGTAAACCTCCCCCCCGCCATGTACTGCATCATGTAGTAATAGGCGGCTGCGTATTGCGGCACGCTCCCGATGTAGGTGTTCCAGTAGTACCAGTACAGCCCCGACCCGCCGTTGGCGAACAACAGGATGTTCCACCGCACCATCTGCCCCACACAGTCGTTGGTGGAAAATAGTGTGCCCGTGTTACCCGCGTTGCAACTGTAAGGCGGGGTAACGTTGTCATAGCCGGTCTCCGTCATCACCCACGGCAGCGCGCTCCACCCGCTCGTCCCCGTATTCGGAGCAAGACTGCCGCTCGTCGAACTCAGTACGCTTTCCGGAGTGTTGTTGTTGAGATACTCGTGGATGTTGTAATAGTTCGAAATAATTCCGCCCGCAATCTCAGCCCCGACCCATCCCGTCATCCACGAACCACCGCCGCTGGTGATCGATGGCGTGAAAATCCGCGCGCCCGGAAGTTTCCCCCGGATCACCGCCACCGCCGGCGCCAGCATCTGGTAAAGCTGCGTCTGCGTCCCTGTCCAGCGCACCCCCGCTCCGCTCGACACATTCGCTTCGTTCCACAGCTCAAAGCCGCCGATATAAGTGCTGACACAGTGCCCCGCCGGGCTGCAGTGGTTCATCAAGTCGGTCACAAACTGTGTGAAGGTCGGGCTTCCGCCGGAAGTCAGATCGTTCGGTGGCGTTGCCGACCCATTCGACCCGCATGACCCGGGCGTCGTTCCGCTCGGCCCCGAGGTCGCGAACGCCGGCACGCAGCCGAATACATAGTTGACGGTAAGCGGCTGGTGTGCCGCGATGTCATCCAGGTATCCGTCCAACTGCGCCCAGTTGTAAGTCCCCACTCCTCCGCTGTACGCCGTCATCAGATACGACCACGACGCCTGTGAATCCCACAGCCGCAGCACTCCGGGCTGCGCCACCGTTGCAGGCCAGGTCGGCACTTCTGTTCCCGATTGATCTGGGCAATTCGTCGCGCCAATTCCGCACTGCATTCCAAAGTTGGCCGAGCTGATCATGCCTGCCTGCGCCGCTCCAATCGTGGAGCGCGAATTCGCCGGCGGACTCGGCGGCCCATAGCTCGAGTAGGCTGCGTAAGCATGCGCCCCAATCTCCCACCTCGTCCCGTAGTCGTTCTGGTTCAGCCCATTCAGGTCGATCTGATAAGCCGTTCCCAGAGTTTCTCCCTTATCCACCACCGGAGAACCCGCCGTCGGACGAAAGTCCAGCCCGCCGTTCGCCGCATAAGCGCTCAGCGCCGGCGACTTGTAATAATAATTTCCGTCCGTCCCCGTCTCCAGCGTTCCCGTCGTCAACCAGTTCACCAGCCCGGTATTCGTCAGGATCGTCGCCCCGCTCGACTTGAAATCCTGAATCAGATTCGTAATCTCGGTCCCGCCCACCGGATCGTTCTGCACCAGTTCGTTCAAGTGCCAGAAGATTCCCCACGGCACTCCCCACACCTGTTCCTTCCACACCAGCGCCTTGATCTTCTGATTCAGCAGCGCCGGCGTCACCCCCGCCGATCCCATCCACGACGGATTTACTCCGAAGCTCGTGATGTCTTGTACATTGAATCCGCTCGCGTACGTGTCGTTCGCTCCCGCAACGGGCTGACCACTATTGGCCGTGCCACCCTCATGCAGCGCTCCGCGTGCTCCCGCATACGGAGTGCCTGCCGTGATCGCCTCCAGGTTCGGATTTTCATATCCTCCCGGATACACATACACCGGCGTCGCCGGCAGCCCCGTCAGATTCTCCGTCATCCACAGTCGCGACAGCGTGATCTCGTCCGTCGTCAGGCTCGTCACGTTCAGCAGCATGTGATATTCGCTGGTCTTCACATCGATGCCGCTCACATTCGCCAGATCCTGCGACAGCAGTGCCGCGAACGTATACGCCGAACATCCCGTCCCATACGGCCCCTGGCACGGCGTCAGGTACGAAGTCGTAAACTTCCCCGTATTGACCAGCGCCGTGTTCAGTCCGCCAATCGTTCCCTGCGGCTGCCCCTGCGCCAGGTTGAACGTCCACGGACTGCTCGAATCCCCGGTCGCCGTGATCGTCAGCACCTTATTACTGATGCTCAACGTCGCCGCCGTCCCCGAGCCTGTGTACTGAATGTCGAGCGCGTCCGTATTTGTGTAATACGTATGCGACATCGAGTGCGACGTCACATCCCGCCCCGCATTGATCCATCCCTGAAATTCCGAAATCAACGTCTGCGCCAGCGGATAACCCACCGTAATCGCCGCTCCCACCGGAACCCCCGCCGCATCCGCCACCGGCAGCACTGTGCCTGCGTAATACGTGTCCGCTCCCGGCGTCATGCCCGAATCGTCCACCGTCAGCGTCACCCGCGCCGGATACCTCTGCCACACCTGCACCGCCGGCGGAGTGTCGGCCGCAACGTTCCCCGTTCCCGCCGTCGGCCCGTTACCGCTCGTCCACTCCACGTCCGTCGACCCCGCCACCGCCAGGCTCGAAGCATAAAAATGACAGTAGGAGTACGTCACTGCTCCCGTGTTATCCACCAGCGCCCCGTCGCGATTCGCGTACCCCTTATCGTTCACCATCGTGATCGCGGTCGCCGCTCCGTCAAAGCGGAATCCGTCGTAATTGAGATGTGCCTCCGCGTTGTAGATCTTGATATCTCCTGGCCCCGGCGCGCTCTCATCCACATAAAACCCCAGCGGCTGCGTTCCCTCCGGAATCAGCGAGTCCACTTCCATGTTCGCGAACACCAGGTGATCGCTCGCTCCCTGTACGTACACTCCGTAATCGTCAAACCAGTTCACCAGAATGTGCTGGAAGCTCAGCCAAGTCTTCCCGTTGATATTGATCACCGGCACATCGCTCAATGCCATCGGCACAATCGGCAACAGGCTCGGGTTCGTTCCCGGATTCCCCACCGAATACACGTACAGATATCCGTTCGCCAGATAGAAATCCCACTGCGCCGTCAGGTTCGACGAACTCGCCGGAACCTTCTGTCCCCATACCGATCCAAACAAACAAAAGTTGATCGCCGCATAGGTCCCCGTCACCGGCGTCAACTGCGCTTTCCACGCATTCCCCGTCACGTTCACCCACGCCGACGCGGGCACCGCGTAGTATCCCGTCAAATTCGGCGGCGCTCCCGTTCCATACGCGTCAAACGAAATCGGATTTCCCGAAGCCCCCGACGACGGCGGAACCAGGCTCTCGTTCCACACATCTCCCCGCCGCAGCAGAATCGAATCCCCCGGCTGGAACGTCTGCCCGTTCACATTTCCAATTGTCCGCCACGGCGTCGCCGTCGACGTCCCGTTGTTTGCGTCGTTTCCCAGGCTCGAACTCACGTAGTAAGTCGTCCCCCACGCCACTCCGGTTAGCCCGAACATCATCAAGATGAAGATCGTCTTCATAACCCTCTGTGATCCCTGTATCCCCTGTCGTCAAGTTTCATCAGCCATACAAAGGCCGGGTGCCCCACTTCTCGCGCGTTCTTTGCGCGAGAAGTGGGAATTCCAACTGCGAGAAGTGAGGATTTTCTCCGCCCCATTCGTCAAGCCCGCCGCTCAACTCCCAGAGCACTCCGCTAGGCCGGACATTGCGACAACCGGCAAATCTCGCCCAGCTTGCACCGCAGCGCGTCCAGTTCCTCGCCGTTGCGTTCGCAACGCACCCGCTCCCATGCCATGCCGAGGGCTTCGGCGATTACCACGTCGCCCTCTCGGCGCGTCAGTTCGACCGATACACTGCGCCCGCGCGCCAGGCTGACGAAGACCGAAACCCTCGTAGCCCGATGCGTCTTCACCGGATTGTCCCCTTCCGCATAGCTGTCCGCATCTCCTCGCGTGCACGCCTCGATCGTCAGAATCGCCCGCCCATCGCCGCCCGCCCGCCGTCCCATTTCGTCCAGTTCCTTCGCGATATCCATCGCCGCCCTCTTTTCCTCGCCGTCAACCCCAAATAGTCCGCATTAAAAAAGGCCACCGGCTCCAGCCGATGGCCCTCCCATGCGATCCCACCACGCAACTTGCGAAATCAGCCGCCCTACTGGCCGCCGTCCCAGGTATCGTAGTTCGTCAATCCTGCGTCCGGCGAAACCGCTGGCGCATCCGGCGTGACTCGCTGCTCCGCCGCCGCAGGCACTGCAATCTGCCCGCCTCCCTCACCCCATTGCCCCACCACCGGATTCCGGTCGCTCATTTCATACGACTGTATCGTCGTCGGCACCGCCGCCTCTGGATCAATCTTGCCACTCATACTCATCTCCTCCTTCAAAGAATCTCCGTCCCTTGTCATCCTGAGCAAAGCGAACGATCTATATACCTTCCTCGCTGCTCCTCGAATGATGGCGGGTGCCCCATCCTAGCCAGGGTGCCCCATTTCTCGCGTTCTTTGCGAGAAGTGGGGATTTCTTGCCCGCCTCAGTTCTGCATCTGATAAGTCAAAATCGCCACCACGTTCGCCGCCGTCGTACTGCACCCAGCTTCACCCGTGGTCGTCTTCACCCGCAGCGCGTGTCCCGAAGCTACGTTGCTGCTCCCCGTCACCTGCGTGTAGAAGTTATTCCCATTGCTCAGCGTAATCGAGTAGCTGCCCACTTCCGCATTCGCCGTCCCATCCCACACCTGCACCACCGCCGAGGTTGTGCACCCAACCGGATCCGTCCCCGCCGAAAGATCGAACCCGGTCACCGTGATCGCCGCCGGCAGCGTCCAGGTGCAGAACTGCTCCGCCGTCCCCACCGTCGCCACCGGACACGTATACGTCAGATACTGCTCTCCGCGCACGTACGCCGTCGTCGCCACCTTCGTGCTGTTGTCTCCCGCCGAAGCCGTCGTCGCCACGCTCCCGCTCGGCAAAGTCAGCGCATGGGCAAACGTATAACCGCTCGATGTATTCGTCGTCCCATCCGGTTCGGTCACCGTCCCCGTAAACGTTGGCGAAGCCAGCGGCGCAGCTCCCGTAATCTGCCCCACCGAATAATCTCCGCTCGTTGCCGCCACCGTGCCCGTCCGTCCAAATACCGAACTCACCGCACTCGGCCCCGCGCTCGATCCCGGCATATCGAAAAACATCTGCGCCGTCGTCCCACTCGCAGGCGCCTGCAACACGCGTCCCAGGACCTGCGATCCGCTCGGCAGCGTCGACCCCGCATCCCGGCACAAGGGATAGGCTCCGCTATTCGCCGTCGGCGAAGGAATCACATAATCCCCCGCCACGATCGCCGTCGCATCAAAGTTGCAGAACGCCGATCCCGTCCGTACCAGCGTCACCGTTCCGCTCGTCCCCGCATTCGCAATCACCACCCCAATCACGCCTGCCGTTACCGCGCTTCCCGGTCTCATCGCGCATCCCGCCGTCGTCAGCACCGCCAGCCCGTTGATCACCGTCCCGTTCGTCGTGTCGTTGCACAACTCGTAACTGTTGTTGGCGAATTTCCCCAGCTCAAATCCGCTGTTGCTCGTCGCGCTCCCCGCCGCGTAGATCGTCGCCGGCCTCAACGCCACGCCCGTCGACGCATTGAACGTCCCAATGTTGTAGGCTTCATCCGCCCATGGCTTCAGGTTGCTGCTCGCATCCACCACCCACTTCAAGCCGCTGTTCACCCAGAACCCCAGCCCCGGCGCCGCCCCCGAAGTCGAGCTCTCGCTCCGCACCACCGCATAATTATCGGCCGTATCGAATCCCAACGAAGTCCTCTGCCACGACGACGAACTCGCATAACTCGAATACACATGCAGGTTCTGCGCATTCGCCGTCGTCTCTCCCACCACAAACTGTCCTACGTCGTATCCGTCTTCCTGCGTCAGGTTCGTGAAATACGAACTCGTCGCCGTCGTCGCCACTTTCAGCGGAGTTCCGCCAAGCAACGAATTCGAAATATAGACGTTCCCATCATTCGATATCCCCACCGCCGACATCCCCGCGCCCGCCGCCGCCATCGCCGTCCCCGGAATCGGCGAACTCACCATCCACGGTCCCGCCACATTCAGTTGCCCGTTCACCGTCAGGTTTCCGCTGAACGTTCCAGCTGTCGCCGTAATTCCTCCGCTCCCCGCGTAGTTCAGCACCGCCCCGTTATCCGTGAGTGTGCCGTCCCCGCTCACCGCCGCGCCGCTCGCCGAGTACAACGCCACCTGCGCCGCCACGCCGCTGTTCACCGTTCCTGACCCTCCGCCGCCGGCCGCGCATCCGGTCGCATTTCCATTGGCCAGAATTCCCGTCGGCGCCTGCCCCGTCGGGCAAAGTGTCGGCGTCCCCGCCAGCGCCGTCGCCGTCGCTGCGTTCCCCGTAGAGCTCTGGTTGAACGTCGGCCAGCTCATCCCTGTCCCAAAAGACTTATTGCTCAACGTCTGCGTGTCGCTCACTCCCACCAGCGCCGATGCCGGCGCGGCCAGCGAGGTCCCCCACCCGCTGCCGCTCGACAGCGCGATCCCGGTGCCGGGATAAACCATGCTCCCCCCGCCGCCCCCGCCCGTTCCGCAAGTCGACCCGGTTCCACTCACCACCCCCGTCGTACTCACCTGCAGGCACTGCGTCGTCCCCGTGATCCCGGCAAACGTCAGCCCGGAGCTGAATGTCACCGGAATATTGAACGTTGCCGCGCTCGGCGAAATTCCAAACTTCCACGTCGTCCCGCTCGTTCCCGCATCGTTCACATAAAAGAAGTGCCCACCCGGCGCCCCGTAGGTCTGGTCCTGGGCCCCGATCAGGCTATTGCTGTCCGTGCCGATGAAGCTATCCTTCGCGCTTCCCGTGCGCACATACCCCGGCGTCGCAAAAGTCTGCTGCGGCAGACCATCCAGTGTCGTGATGATCTGCCGCGGCGTCACGCTGGCCGCCGGTCCCGCGTTGAAGTTCAGCGATCCCGTGATTCCCGTCGGCATGAACGTTGCCGCCGCAATCTGTACGACGTGCGCCCCTACGTTCGGATTATTGTTCCCCACCGAATCTCCCGCCGGACAAACGATCCACAAAGGACTGTAGTAATAAGGCTGTCCCAGCTTCGGGCAGCGTTTTGCAAACACTGACGGCAGGTAGGAACCCACCGCGAACAGCGGCGCTTGCGCGGCTTCGTCCATATACATCGTCGATCCCTTGCCCAGAACTACTGACGCCGGCCAGAACCAGAACGACGGCACCCAGGTGTTCGGCGCGACCGTGTAAGCCGTCTGCGTGCCCTGTGTGTCCGTGGCCGTGCAGACGCCTGCCGTGGTGCACGTCGGCGTAATCCCCGTGAAGAGTGAAAAGGCATTGCCCGTGTAGGGCGCCGTTGTCACGCCGCTTCCGATCGTCACGATTACGTCCCACGTCCGCGTTCCCGCTCCCGCCAGTTCCAGATTCGGCCAGTACAGCGGAATGCTGGCGCCGCTGCTCGCAGGTTGCGCCGTTCCAATAAACAGTAGCGGCGACACTCCCAGGTTCGAGTCGTGCGCCACCACAAAATAATTCCGCTGCGTTGTGGAAGTTCCCCCGCTCGCGAATACCGGAGCGCCCCCTCCCAGCGGAGCGTTTCCCTGAATCGTGAACTGACTGTTGGTGTTCGAAATGAATCCCGCTTCCGCCGCATACGTTCCCGCCGTGTAGAACGGATTCGTGCAGGTTCCCGTCTCGTAGTAAACGTTGTCCACTTCCCACGGGTTCAGCCCGTTCCCGTAGAAAATCGAGTACTGGCTCGTCCCCTGGATCACGCTGTCCTTCACGTCCATCGTGTTTCCCGCCAGGTTGCGAATGCCGTTTCCGCCGCACTGCATGCTGGCTTCGACGTGGTGAATGTAAGGCACCGCCGCCGCTCCCTGATCGCCCCGGATGTAAATCAGGTTCCCGCAGAAATTCGCGTCGCAACGAAACGCCGCTCCACTGCCCTGGTTCGTCATTCCTTCAATCTGAAAGTGCTGGTCGTTTCCCACCACCACGCCCTGGTGGAACAATCCCCCGCCTATTCCGGTGTTGAACTTGATGTTCTCCAGCCGCACTCCGTCCGTTTCGGATTCGATGCCCGCGTTTTCAATCGCCACCCACCCAAACCCCGCCGACGCCGCAAATGTTGTCGTGGTGCCAATCTGATATTGAAACTGCGTCGCGCTCAAACCCGTGGACAACACCTGCACTCGCGCTTCCTGCGTCCCCGCCGGAGCCGTGTAATACAAAATCACCCAGTCGCCCGCCACCAGATTGTGATTGCTCGACGTCGTCGCCGTGTAGATTCCCGAACTCGCCGACACCGACGCGATATGTGCGCCCGTCACGTTCACCGACGACTCCAGTTCCAAACCCTTCACCAGCGAATACGTTCCCAGCGTCCCGGTATAGTTCCCCATCATCAGGCACACCGACCGGGTATAGCAGTTCCAGAACGCTCCATCCCCATTCAGCACGCCCTTGGTGGTCTTGAAGTAGACCGGCCAGTAGATGTTGTAATTGGCCGCGTTCGCTCCCCCCGTCGTGGGCACATCCTGAATCACCGCGTGCGTCGCTCCGCTGCCCGCCGCTACGTTGATCGCTTCCTGGTTCCCTCCGCTGGCCGAGCCCACCGTAAACCCGGCCGCGTGATTGTTCCCCGGAGTGAATACGATCGTCCCGCTGCTCGCGCCTGACGTGCAACTGCCTCCCGTCACCGCCACTGCTTCCGGGGTTCCCGCGCCCGAAATGTAAACGCCATACAGCGCGCTCACATTATTCGACGTGTCAATTCCCGCCGGACACGGGGCCAGTGTGATCGTCGCCTGCGTTCCCGCCACCAGTGCGCCCGAAATGCAGCCCGCGGCGCAGGTTTCCGTCGGAGATCCCGCTTGCGGCCAGTTGTAGCTGGCCACCACATAAGTTATGCCCGCCAGATTGTTGGTCGAGAACTGCGTGCCCACCGGCTGCGTAATGTTCTGGCTTACCCCCGCCACCGGATTCGTGGAAACATTTCCCGTGCCGCTTCCGCTGCCGCACGCGCCCCACGTTCCGTTTCCCAGCAGGCAAGTCGCCCCGTTCGCCGTGCCCGTCCCCAATTCGCTCGCCGGCACCAGTCCCGAAATCAAGCCCGCCGTCGTGCTCAGTCCCAGGTCCACATACTGCTTCGTCGCCGCCTGCAGCGGCGCCGCCGGATTCGCCGGCAGCGTGATCGGCCCGGTCATCGTTCCGCCCGCGGTAGAAAGAAAATTTCCCGCTCCCAGATTCGATACCGACGTGTCCACATAGCTCTTGCTCGCCACGTCTCCCGGATTCACCGGCGTTGGCACATTCGGCGGCACCGTGAAAGCTTTCGTCCCGGTAATCGTTTCCGATCCGCTCAGGTGCACCACGGCATTGTTGTTCGCCTTCGCCGCCAGCTGCGTATTCACGTACTGCATCGAAACCGGCTGCGCCGCCACTCCCGAGCCCGGCGTCGTTACCACTCCCGCAATGTTTACCGGCGAAGTCGTCGGCACGATCCAGTACTCGGTCTTCACCTCGCCCGGTCCGAGCTGGTAGACCACGGTGTAATACATCCCCGCCGGCGTCGCTCCCGCATTCGGCACCAGGGCCACGCTGAGCGCGCCATTCGCTCCCAGTGTCACGTTCGACACGCCGCCCGCCACCGCCGTGCCGCTCGCGGTCACAAACGCCGGCCACGTGATAATCAACGTTCCCGACGCCGTCGTTCCGTTTGCCAGGTACACGGTGTCCGCAACCGTGGTGGTGGCGGGCCCGCCTTGAGCAGCCGGAGCCGCCCCGTATGCCCTCAGCCCGGCGCCCGCCATCATCACCACCGCCAGCAACCAACAGAAATCCCGCCCCTTTGGGCGACGGCCCGCGTCAAACATCGTCTCCTCCATCCAATTCAGGTTCGTGCGGCAAACTCTCTCGTCCGCCGGTGTGGGGCGGGCACTCTTTTCCGCCGGCCCCCGCTCAGGCTTCACGTTCATCTCGCCCGCCATCCAAAAACTTTGGGAGCCCGCTCGGGGCTCCCATTTTCTCCAACTCCCGCATTCACCCTCGACCCACCACGCCAAAAAACTCTGTCGTCCCAAGAAACTCTGTCATCCCGACCGGAGCGCCAAGTGGAGGGACCTCCTGTTTCTGGCCCTTCGGTGAACTCTCGCCCCTACTCTCCCAGAAACTCCTTCACGCTCTGTACATATACATCGGCAAAATCCGCCACCGGACGCTGATCTTCAATCAGTTGCATCGCGTCCTCCACGCCCATCCCACCGACCGAGCACAAAACCGCCAGCGCCATCATCGGCGCACGATGTACTCCAGCCGCGCAATGGATGAACACTTTCGCGTCCGGTTCCTGCAGCGCCGCCCGCGCAAATTCCACGCCGTTCTGAAACAGCGACCGCGGTTTGCGCTCAAAATCGTCATCCGTCGCATTCCACAGCACTGCGATGTCGTGGGTCGCCGCCAGTTCCGTGTCATCGAATTCAACCTGCATGTCAATGATGTGCGTAATCCCCGCGTCCGCCACCTTCGCCATATTGTCCGCGTGCCAAATCCCGCCCCCGACCGCAATCCGCTCGGTCCGCCCATCTCCCGGAAGTTTCAGCCATGTGATGTCCATCCCCGCGCCGGTGAGCCTCCTTAGGATTTCAATTCTACGGCATCCTCAACCAGCCCACATTCACCCGAGGGCGGGAATTCCAGCTTTCCCGGGTGCCGGGTGCCCCATTTCTCGCGCACACTTTGCGCGAGAAGTGGGGGTTTCCCTCATGCCGTCACCGTATCCCCGCTCTCCGAGTCCGCCTCTGCTTCCGCACCGGAATTCTCCTCCTCGCCCTCATCTCCGATCGCTGCCTCAGCTTTCTTCTCCGCTGCCGGCGCTGTCTGCGCCGGTGCGTCCTCGTCGTCCCGCGCAATCGGTTCGTCCGGCATGTCCAGCCGGCGCATCAACGTTTTCGCCAGGCATTCCTCATCCGCGCTGGTTTGGCTTCCGTCGGTTGCCTCGGGAAAAATCTTCGCCACCTCAAACAGGTACTTCACCGTCGCCAGTTGCCCCTTCTTGCCTTCGTCAATCACCGCCTGCGCCATCGCTGTGGCCTGCTCGTCCACCATCTGCGCAATGTTCTTTCGCACTTCCGCGGGATTCAACTCGTTCTTGCTCTTCTTCGAACTCTTGTTCTTCCCCGTTGTTTTTGCCGCTGTCCCGCTCTTTCCCTTTGCCTTTGCCTTTTTCTTGATCATTCCCCCGCACTCGGATCCCTGGATTTTTCAAATTTACCCAAAAATACAGAGGGCGCGCCCGAAAGGCGCGCCCTCAACCAGAGAGTTTCTTCGTTTCTCACTCTCTATATTCAGAATATCAAATCGCAGGGGGCAAAGTGGACATTTTTCAAAATTTATATTCCTCATCATCACAATCACTTGCGAAGATTTGGTCGCTTTCCCCCTCTTGACAAGAATTTTTCTGATTCGAGTCAACCTGGTTCGAGTCAATCTGATTCGAGTCAAGCTGGTCCGACTGAATCTGGTTCGACTCCCTCCGCTTCATCAGCCCCACCTCGATCAGAATCTCGCTCAGCAGATCCAGCACCACCGGAGTGTAGCGCCGGATCGTCTTCTCGTTGCAGTGCAACAGTTTCGCCGTAGCCCACCGGTCATGCTCCTGCAGAATGTGCCGGGCAATCAGCTGCCGTGAAAAATCATCCAGCCGGTCCAGGCACTTCTCCATGTCGTGCACGAAGATTACGCGGTCCTCAAACGTCACCACGGTGTAGGCCGTCACCTTCGCCCGAAAGAACTCTGACCCCAGCAGCGACGGCAGCCGTCCCGCCTCAATCGAGTAGCGCAGGTAGCGGCGCAGCATGGCCACCGTCCGCCCCCGGTAGATGCGCCGTTCCCGTTCGCGTTCCTCATCCGCGAACTGGTCCCGCGGCGCAAGCGCAACCGGTTCAGCAATCTCCGCGCCGGATGCCCCATTTCCCGCGGGGTTCGCGGGAAGCGGGGACGGCGCCGGAAACTGGTGTGCCGGCAGATGTGCCGGGAGGCGTTCGGCGGATCGTTTCTCCTCCTGTTCGCGAACTCGCGGATCTCGAATTCGCAGATCTCGAATTCGCAAGTCCCGCGCTCGCCGCGGCAAGCCCGCGCTTCCCGGCAGCGGCGGCTCCGCCTCGGCTGCGATCCAAGCAATCACGTTGCTCATGCCGCACCTCCCGCCGCTTCAAAGTCGTTGCTGTCATCCCGGTCGATTTCGTATTCGTAGTCTTCCACCGCCGTATGGGGGCGCACCGGAAGCATGAGTCTGCCCGGCTTCGTCTTCGGCGCCGGCAAGTCCGCCACTTTCGCCTGACAGCGGTCGCAGTAAACGGTTCCCGCGCCGCGCTCCCGCACCCACAATCCTCCGCAGTGCTCGCAATATTTCAGCTCCACTCCGACTTCGCTGTTTTCCTTGCCCTTACGCTCGCTTCTCATAACTCCTCCAAATGATTTACTTCCAAGAATCCTTGCCTGTCCCTTCGCTTCCGCCGCTCCGCTGCGCGCTCCGGCCGGCCGCCGCTCTTCCCACAAGACAAAAAGCCCCGCGCCAATCCCCGTGAACTATGCGGGAACCCGACGCAGGGCTCGTTTCTCTTACGACGACCTGCTTGCGCTATTTAGTTGTCTGGAGTTCTACGAAAAAGTCACCATCGTTGGGTTATCAACAGCTTGAATCTGCCATCTACGATCGACGATCTATGGTCGTCTGATTATTTCGCGGCCTCCACTTTCTACAGTTTGTCCGTGCTCTCCTCGTCACCCCGCCGCCCATGCCGCTGGTGAAAGTACCCTTCCTCGTAGCCCGACTTGAGCACGCGTCCGTTCTGCATCACCACGCTCACTCGTCCCGTAAAGCCCAGCGCCAGCAGCAGGTGCTCCATGGAAGCCGACAGCACTTCAGCGGACTTCACCTTGCGGCGAAATTCGCCGAAGTTCTTCTCTTCCTTCGATTGATCCTGGTTCGACGGATGCTGGTTCGATTGGTCCGGGTGACTCGTCATTGCTTTTCTGGCCTCGAGCATAATTGCCTCTAGGATGCGGCGATCCTATAACTGTGATTTTTCTCAGTCAAGGTTGGATATACCAACGCAAGCTGTGGAAATCTCCGACCGTGCCTCAGTCGGAAAAATCTTCACCACGAAGGACACGAAGTTGCACGAAGGAAACACACCGCGATGAATTCCTTCGTGGTCCTTCGTGCCCTTTGTGGTTGGAGCCTTTGTCTTTTCATCGTGTTTCTGCGCCTTCCCCACTTAGCGGGGAGTTATAACCCGGTGCTATACTCCGCTCCATGAAGTTCAAAATCCTGCGGGATAATCTCCGCAAGATCCTCTGGGATCGCATCGAGGCAGGCGAACTTACCGGACTGCGGCTGGCCCAGCAGACCGGATTCAAGCAGGCCCACATCTCCAACTTCCTCAACCGGAAGCGCGGCCTGAGTCTCGAAGGCATGGACAAGATGCTCGCGGTGCAGCATCTCTCGGTGCTCGACCTGCTCGATCCCGCCGAGGTCAACAAACGCGCCTCCATCCTGCCCCCCAGCGGCGACGAATTCGAAAACGTTGTGCTCACCGACCCCGCCATCGCCGCCACCCAGCCGCTCATCGCCAGCGTGAACGTCCGGGACATTCTCAAGTTCAAAAAAAGCTTTCTGCGCAAGCTGAAAGCCGAAACCGAAGGCGACCGCTCACACTGGCAGCGCTTCGTGCTCATCAAGTTCGATGCCAAAGAAGCCGTGGCGATGTATCCCCGCCTCATGCCCGGAGCCAGGCTCCTGCTCGACCGCCATTACAACGCACTCAAGGCATATCGCAAAAGCGAATTCAATATGTACGCTGTTCTGAAAAACGATACTTGCACGGTGCGGTATGTCGGAGAGGCCGGAAATCATCTAATCTTGCGCCCCCACAATCCGGCCTCGCCGATCGAAGTTGTGAACCTGGACGAAGGCAAAACCGCCGCCGACTACCTGGTCGGCCGGGTGTGCCACGTGGGATTGGAAGCGTAAGGCGGGTCGCTACTCCCCTGCAGTTTTCTTTTGCGCTGCGGCCGCTCCCGGAGAGCCGGCAGTCAGCGAGTCGTAGGAATAGACCACCTGTTCGGCGTAGAGCACTTCCGTCGACCACCATCCCAGAATGGCGGCGGCGGTAAGGATCGCGGAGGCCACCACCAGCGGTGGCCAGCGTTCTTCCAGCCAGCTGGATTTCATTCCTGCTTTTTTTCCGGCGCCGGCTTCCTGCGGGTGGTGGGATTGGCGGCCCGCGTCCGTCGGTCGCGGCGCCGCTGGCCTCCACAGCAACCACGCCCCGGCCCCCGCCAGCAGCAGCAGAGTGAACTCCATGTAGGGTGGGTCAGAAGGCACGCGGTCGAAGAAATGGTGGCCCACTGCGATCAGCCCCACGATCAAGTAAAGAATGGGCACCGGCATGAACGCCCAGCGCACCAAGGAACCAGGACGGTCGCGCCGAAACTTTGCGCCCAAGCCGAACAGGCACAAAGAGAATCCGATGATGCCGTTAAACGCCGCGCCGCGCAGCACCATGACTTGATCGTGCAGCTGGCGCAGCCGCACCGTGTAGTCTCCGCCCTTGTCCATCAGGGCGTTTTCCTGGAGGCCGAACAGATCGTATGCGGTGTCGTTCAATTCGTGATCCTGTTTGGCGCGGTCCTGCCAGTTGGGGTCCAGTGGCAAGGACCAGCTGAGGTCTTGCTTGCACAACTCTTTCACCTCCGGTTCACTCTGGAAGGTGCCGATTTTGTCCGCCAGCACGGGGCTTTCCTTTCCCGCGGGCAGGAGATTGGCCTTGTTGCTGTCGCAATAAACGCTGGTCAGGATGCGCTTTTCCGTCACGCCGTCGCGGAGCAGACGGCCAAAGATCTCAAGGTGAAGGTCGTTGTCGTCAAAGAAATCCGTCGCTGTGCGAGACACAGCCGAGCCCAGAGTGTATGCCATGGCGAACAGCAGGACGCCCGCCACCGCGGGCTGGTTTTGCCTCCGCACCCAGCGGGACAAAATTTCGATGCTGCTCTGCCCTTCGAGAAAGAACAGGTGAATGACCAGCACTACCCACGGCAAAGCGAGCGCTCCCACGATCGTGGTGTCGAATGCAATCGTGAGAGCACCCATCGAGTTTCTCCAATCCGGTCAGTCTCAGCTCATTCCCGCGATCACGCCCCAACAGGCGAAGGCGCTGTTCAAGGTGGTGCAGTACTGGTAGACGCCGTAAACGGCGCCGGCCAGGCTGCTGAGCGCTTTGGCCGGGTCGGATTGCTGGCCCAGGCCCGGGTCGACGACCTGCGGCTCCGACGCGTTGCGCACGGAAAGCCATTTCGGCTGCTTCGCGGCCGGGAGTTCGCTGAGAGCGAAGAACGCGAAGGCGTCATCGGTATCGTTCATGATGCCCTGGCTCTGCAGTTTTTCGTTGTTGGTCGAATCGTCGACGGTGAGAAAGTCGGCGGAAACAATATCCATGGGCTGCGGCGCGGGCGCCGGGTTAATGTTGGTTACGTAGATGGAAGGGGCGGCGGTGTTTTCCTTCAGGAACGGCTTGTACTGCGGGTTGTTGCCGATCTTCTGGAAACACTGTTTCAGGCCGGGCAACGACAGTTGGGTAAAATTCTGCGCCGCGTATTTGATGTACTGGTCGTTGACCGTGGGCGAACTTTTCAGCTGGGTCTGGTTCTTGCTCAGAGTGTTGAGCGGAGCGAGCGGGCCGCTATAAGTCTTCTGCAGGTGGAAGCGCGCGGAGTCGGTGATGGCCACGTCGCCACACTGGATGTGGCTGCCGATCGCCCCGGCCGTCCCGGTGCTGATGACCAGCTTGGGAGCCAGCTCTCCGGCCAGTTGCTTGATCACCGGGATGAACGGGACTTGCGGGCCGTTGCCCTTGGGATGCAACTCGCTCTTGTAGAGCACAACGTTGACGTTCCCAATCTTCATGGGATACAGGAATCCCAGGATGCCCGCGTCGGTGGCGTCATCGCCGTCTTCGATCATCGGCTTGAACGTGTCGTAGTTGTGACCGTACCCATACCAGGTTTTCTGCCGGGCCTCGTCCCAGGCGGAATTGCCGGTGAAGACGTCGAGCAGGGCTTGGATTTCGTACTCCGTGTAAAGCAGCACCAGCACGTCGCAGGGCTGACTCAGCGCCGTGGTGACGGTTTTGCCGGGAGTGAGCCCGCTGAACGCCCCCGGCGCAGGCTTGAGACCGGCAGGAAAACTGACGGACGGCAGCTTGAAGACCACGGGGTTCTCATTCTGGGCCGCGACCTTGAAGCTGTCCGTCTTGGCGACGCCGACAAAAGATCGGCTGGCAAATTTGGTGGGAAAACCGTTGCTCACGTAAAACCTCCTCTGGTTGAGTTCAAAAGACTTTTCTACGGCGCGCGATTAGCGCGCCGGGGAATCACGGGACGGCGTCGTCATGCCGGCAGCTTGATGGCAGCGAAGCGGACGACCCCATTGCCCGAACCCTGGGAGCGATCGAACACTGTGTAGTAGTTGTTCAGCAGGGGCAGCCCGAGAATGGATTGATTCACCGGGTCGCCTGAGCCGGCCGGGGAGATCTGGAATTGGGAGGTGCCGGGGGAGGGGAAATCCTCCTGCCAGTAGGTTTGCGGCGTGACCGTCAGCGCGACCGAACCGCCGTTCGCGCCCGTGACGTTGAAAGTGATCGTCGGCCACTCCGCCAGATTCAGCAGGGAGGAAGAGATTCCGTTCTGCGCGCCGGCATGGCGGATGCTGCCGATGAACTTGACGTTGATTTTTTCGAGCGCTGCCAGGATGGCCTCGAAAACGTCGTTGGAGAGCACCAGCGCGCTGGTGCCGGAATCCACAATGCAATTGGACGCGGCCCCGGCATACTGGGGCTGCAGCGGCTTGGCCTTGACCGCCGGGCGATTGCCCACCTGAACGGAAATCAGGTTGACGTTGTAGTAAACGTCGTGCAGCACGTCCACGTCGAGGAAGTCGCCGGTATAGAGAACGCCTTGGTCTGAGCCGTCGTCACCGCCGCCCAGGATGAAAATGCCCTGGTTCCAGGGATCGGCGGTAATCGCCGATTTGTTGTTGCTGGCGCAACGCACCCAGGAACGCAAAGTGTAGAAAGCAAACTTGTTGAGCACAAGTCCCTGAGCTTCCAGATCCGTGAAGTAAGGGTCAACCTCAACCGGCGTCATGCTCTTGGTCAGTTCGCTGAACTGCTTGGAGGCATTGTCCCAGTTGGCCGCCGGGAAGGGCCAGGGAAAGGTAAGTGGCGGGTTGACTTTCTGGCCGGTGAGGTAGGCCTTCAGGTCGAAAGCGGTGTTCAGGCTGTTGAAGGCCAGTCCCATGATGCCGTCAACCCCGGTGAAGTTATTCGGAGCCTGGGCGATTGTGATGGCGATGGGCGCCGACGGCAGGGTTACGGCGTTGCCCTGGGTATCGCCGAACGAAACCGCAGTGTTGACCACCGGGCCGATCCACCCGCCGGTTCCGTAGAGCACCTCCTGGGCGATCGAGGTGGGCTCCATGTCGGTGTCTTTGGTTCCGTCATATACCGACGGCACGACGGCCAGCGTGCTGCTGCCGGTATCGAGAATCACGTTGGCCGGAACGCCATTGCTGCCGATGCGGATGGCGGCGGAGTAATCGCTGCCGTCATACACGTTGGTGATGGGAATGCGAATCGTGTTGGGCGCGGCGCTGCTGGAGGATGCGCCGGAGGACGAAGCCTTGACCGCCCGGAAGTTATGTTTCGTTACTTTGTGGCTGGACTTACTGGTTTTCGGAGTCATTTTTTCCCTTTCGCAATGAATTTGGACATCGAGTCTTTTCGTGGCCGGCGATTCGTGGATCGCCGGCGAGATTGCAAATTGCGCGTTATTTCAAGTCCGCCAGGTCGGCCTGCAACTGCTGCATGCTGAAGCCCTGCGGGGCCTGCTTCTTGCCATTCAGGTAGTCGGTGCTGATGATGGCGTAGGCTTCGTCGCAGTAGGTTTCCCAAAAAGACCACGTCATAACCTGTAGTGATCCCCAGGTCACAACCGTTACACCGCGCGCGTCATAAGCTACGACCGGGACGGCGTGACCTCCCCAGGAACCGGGCTTGCCGTTGCCGGTGGGGCCCGCGGGCGGCACCGACCAGGGCTGGTGATGCTCGGTCTGCGCCTGCGCGCTCATGGGCAACTGTAGGCCGATGTAGCAGCCCTCGAACATGTAAACCGCGTCCATGATGTGGGTATGGTTGGCCGGTTCGGTGGCGGCGTAGGCGCCGATCTTGTGGCCGGCGATGCCGCTCTGCCGCCAGTAATTCAGCACATCGATTTCAACCGCGCCGTTGTCGTTGGCTCCGGTTGTGGGGTTGTAGCCGGTGATGGCGGAATAGGCGGCGACGATCTGCTGGTTGGTGGGGGTGAACATTTTTTTGCCCGCGTTGGCCGTCCATTCCATGAGAAGGTGCCCGGCGGCGGCGCAGGTGCAGTCGCCGAGCTGGTCGTTTTCCATCATTCCCCAGGCCGCGCCGACTTTCGCCGCGAGATTGAAACTGGCGGGCGGCGCAGGCAGCGCCGGCGTCATATACGAAGCCAGCAGCAGGGTACGGGAATCGTAGCGGGCCGCGCTCTTGCCCAGCTTGAGTTTGCGAGTGTCAGTCCGCGATGGGTCTGACTTCATTGCGACGTTCGCGCGCGCATCGTCTGCGACGCGGTTCAGTTTCTTCAATGCCATGAGGATGCTCCTTGGGCTCTCTGCAACGCTGATTCTCAGAGTTTTTTACAAATGCCAAAACGGGCGAATGCGAAACGGGCGAATGCGAAACGGGCAAATGCCAAAACGGGCAAATGCGAAACGGGCAAATGCCAAAACGGGCAAATGCGAAACGGATCCGGCTGCTCGCGCGACCGCGCGAACAGGATTTGTTGAGGGGAAGAAGTCGGGCAGCATATTAGCCCTGAATGCGAGTGAGGTCAACGGGGTGGCGAAGCTTGTTACGAAAACCGAACAAGAAGGGATAACGAAGGCGGCGTCGGTGTTCTAGTGGGTAATGCGTTCTTGCATGCGGGAGACGAATTTCGGCAGGTGGCTGGTCACGGCTTGCTGCAGGCTGGGTCCGAACTCGTGGAGCAGGTTCATGCCGGCGTCGTTGCCGACGGTTGAGCCGAAATCGCTGAGCGGGGCCGTCCGGGAGCGCGTCCGGTAGATGCGGGAGCCGCTGTCGGCTACGATGGAAGTCGCCAGGCGCAGGAAGTAGGTGGAGTTAAACGAGCGCTTGCCGGAGGGGTCGCGGGTGAAAAGAATCCACGAAGCCGCGTCCGTCGCCCGCCCCATCAAGCCTTGGTTGTCCGATGGCCGGTAGCGCATATTCGGGCTGATCAACGAGGGATATAAGTGTTTGAAAAACAAGATGCTGGAGGTTGGCGGGCCGGGGCGCTGATCGGGCTCCGGCAGAAAACGGGCGGTGGCGCTCGGCGTCCCAGCCGCGGTGAAGGTTAACGGAAAGCGGTTGCCGACGCTCAATCTTTGAAAGGGATAGGTCTGGGCTAGAAAGCGGGCTGACGGGGCGTCGGGCAGCGACTTTGCCGGATGCTGGCTTTGACCGAACGCCGTGCAGGCAGCGCTCAGGCTGAAACAAGCGATCCGGAAAAGTGCAATTCGTTTCACCATAACTGAAATTTGCCCCGCGGCAAACCCCTTGCGGACAGCGTGCAGGCCCGGTTTCAGCGGGCGCTACACCCCAACCGTAGCACTTCACTTGCCATTGGTCTGAGCTTGAGTGCTCACAACCGCGAAGTCTCTTATTGGTTGAGGAAATGTGCTAGGAAGGTTGCCCGGCGGCTGGCAGCGAGAACAAAATCCAGGGCCTTAACCACGAAGGGCACGAAGGTTCACGAAGGAAACCCCTGAAAATAGAATCCTGCCGGTAGAGAACATTGCTGGAAGCTACAGCCAGAAGTCGCTGGTGGGTGCGGCGGTGGGGCTTTGGCCGGCGCCGGCGGCGCGGCCCAGGCTGGGCTCGACGCGGTTGCGTCCGGCATGCTTGGCCTGGTACATGGCGGAGTCGGCGGCGTGCAGTAATTTCTCCATCTGGGCGGCGGTCTGGCCGGTGGCCACGCCCAGGCTCAGACTGACCTGGACGTTTGACCCCGCGACCATGATGCTGCAGTTGGCCACGTGGCTGCGCACACGCTCGGCCAGCTCCGAGGTCGCGGCCATGCCGCAGCCGGGCGCGACGATAAGGAATTCTTCGCCGCCGCAGCGGCCTACCGAATCGTAGGGGCGGAGCACCGAGGCAATGCCGCTGGCAATGATGCGGAGAACCGTGTCGCCGGCGGCGTGCCCGCGGCTGTCATTGATCTGCTTGAAGTGGTCCACGTCGATCATGATGAGGCCGACGGGTTGGCCGTCGCGTTCGGCGCGGAGCAGGTCGCGCTCCAGAATGGCCAGAATCGCTTTGCGGTTCCACAGGCTGGTGAGGCCGTCGCGGGAAGCCTCGCGGCGCAGCGCCTCCTTGGCCAGCAGCAGCCGGTTCTGGGTGACCAGCAGGCGGGCGCTGGAACATACGAACGACAGGAACACGATGCTGGCGGCCAAGCCCAGGCGCTCGCGCGCAATACGCAGCGACATGAAGAGCACCAGCAGCGGGTAGAGCAGATAGAGAATCTCGCTATAGATTCGCTTCTCGCGGCGCGGCGGATCGAACGCGACTTCCGGCGCTTCCGCCTGTTTCCAGGTGGCTGCGATGACGAGGGGGAGGGCCAGCAGGGCGCTCCAGAAAAGATCGAACCACGCGCCCGTGTTCAGGCCGCGGCCGGGACCGTAATAGTAAAGCGCGTCGGTGACGCCGGAGAGGACGAGGGCGACGCCCATGCGCCCGAACAGAACCCGGACGTCGCGCACCCGGCTGACGGCGGCGCGCAGTACAAACGAGCCGGTGACAAATCCATACCCGATGAAGTACGCGGCCCAAACCTCATGCGCAAGTTCGCCCGGAGATTCGGCTTTGGGAAGATAGAAGAAATAGACGTAGGCGGCGACAAACACGAGCATGCCCTGCACGAAGTCGAGCGCGGCCAGCGCCTCCACCTTGCCCGCTTCTTTTTCGGGGTCAAGAAAGATCGCCATGGCCAGGGGAACGAACCAGAAGGTGAACAGAAGGTTCGTGGTCCAGGACAAGGCGGGCGTGAGGATCAGATCGTTGTAGACGGTGAGCAGTTGCGCCACCAGCCACAACGTGTAGGCCACGGCGGTGAGACGCCAGAAAGAAAGGGCCATGCCATCGGCGCGGTGGCTGGCGTCGACGACGGCATAGATCAGCAGCAAGCCCATCGCGAGCTGAATCAGATCGGAAAGGAACGGTCCGGGAGGCCTGGTGCCGAGCCCCGCAACCACAGCGACGTGCACCAGCCATAACAGGCCGGCAATGGTCACGACGATGCGCGTGCGTAGCAATGCAGTTCCTTTCAATTGGAAGTCCTGGTAAGAAAAAATCTGGTCGCTAGGTAGGAGCTAACCGGGAATGCGACAGACTCGGCTCTCCGCCAACCCGCTTGACGGCACACTTCGACAACAACCCCAGGTCCTACCAGTATCCTGCATGGCGCAGGACTTTACACCTGACCATAGTACTCTCGGGTTGATTACCGCCCAATTGGAAACTAGAGGGCGAGTTTGGCGGTTATCGGAGGATTTCCACAGCCTCAGTACTCAGTACCCTGTACGCAGTGCTCGGCACCCACGCCGTTTTTTTACTGAGTACCGAGTACTGCGTACTGGGTACTGAGTACGGGCAGCGGACACTGCATCGCTGACCCTGCTATCATCGCTGCCGGAGTTATTTTGCAGCATGTCATTCCTCGACGACGACGATTTTGAAGACGAAGAGATTCCCGTTCTTTCCGCGCGAGGAAGAGGAGAAGGACTCATGGAAGAAGGTTTACACACAGGCTCGGCCGCTGGGCGCCGTAATGAAGACATTGCACTCGATCTGATGAAGTTTGTCGCCATGACCACGGGGTACGGGCGGACCACATCGTCGGGCGTGGGATTTCAGGGCACCGGTTCGGCCGCCAAGCCCGAAGACTATGCCGACCATCTGCTCGAGTTGTACGGAAAATGCCTGGGGGCGGTGGGCGCGAAGAAGTAAGCCAGCGGCTTTTGAAAAAGTACTCAGTACTCAGAGCTGAGTGCCGAGGGTTTTGCCCTGGGTACTGAGTACTCAGCAAAAGACCGCGCCCTTGTGGGGCGCGGCTTTTGCAGTGATTGGAGGGGCGCGAGGCCAGTTGCGGGATTAACGGCGCTTCTTGCCTTTTTTCTTGGCTGCTTTTTTCGCGGACTTCTTCTTCGCCGTGGCTTTTTTCTTGGCCGGCTTTTTGACGGCTTTCTTTTTGGCGGGCTTTTTAGCAGCTTTCTTTTTCGCCGCCGGTTTTTTCTTGGCCGGTTTTTTCTTGGCTGCGGGTTTGGGCTTGCCGCCTCCGCCGCTCGGGGCCGGGGGTGCGGGCTTGGGCTTGGGCGCAGGAGGCGGAGGGACGGGTAACGGCTCGCTGGCCTCGGGAGCCGGCAGGCCGGATTCCTCTTCCTCTTCTTCCTCTTCGAAATCCTCTTCCAGCGACTCGCTGTAAGCGCCGCTGTCGCCGAATTCTTCCTCTTCGTCACGTGCGTAGAGCGTGCGATCGTCGAACGTCATTGCTCCTCCTGATTCAGTGGCGGCCGGGTGCGGATGGGGCGCCTGGCTGCGGGCACAAAGAATTTAAAAGACCACCGGAAACCTCTGCTGGAACGGCGCGCGATTATAGCACGATGTTCCGAGCAGCCTGCAAGCCGAGCGGGAGCAGACTGCTTGCCTATTCCTGTTACCACAGCGGGCCGGGAAAAGGGAAGAGGAAAAGAAACATAAAGAGAGAGAAGAGAAAGGGGGTGCCCCATCCCTTGTCGCGTTTTTTGCGACAGGGTGGGGGTTTTGGCCTTTACGAGGGGATCGAAGGCTCCAATCCCATCCGTTCCCGCTTCCTCGCCGTCCACTGCGACTCGATTTCGACCACGCTTTCAACCCCCGAAACATAGTGGCGGAAACTGCTCCACGACCGGTCTTCGGGGCGCTCGACCAGGCCGCGTTTCACCGGATTGCGATGAATGTAGCGTAGCTTCTCGACGCGCTTGGCCTCACTCCATACGTTGAAATCGTAATACCGAGGCAGCCAGAACGGGCTGCCCTCTGCAGGACGAAGAATGTGAGCCGTATTTTGCTTGAGCATCTGTAGCATGCTCGAAAGGCGGGTGCGTTCCGGTTCGCTGATCAGAAGGTGAACATGCTCGGGCATGATCACATAGCCGCAGACGTAGAATCCGTACCATTGGCGCGCCCGTTCGAGGGTTTGTTCGAGGATGTTGCGGGAATGCGGGTCGGCGAGCAGCGGATCTCGGGCGTGACAACTGAAGGTTACGAAATGCAGACAGCGGGCTTGCTGGATGCGCTTGAGTCCCCAAGGCATGGCCCTCATCGTAGTTCAGGATGGGGGAGATAGTCTGTGATCTGTGAACATCATTTGGTGTTAGTTCCCGAATGGGAACGCACGAAGTCGGAATCCCCACCCTGTCGCAAAGAACGCGACAAGGGTGGGGCACCCTCGCGTCTGGGAACAACCTCAGATTCTTATCTTGCTGTTTGCACGATCAGGATCATGCCGGGGCGGAGGACCGCGACGTTGCGGTTGTCGCGCTTGAGGGCGGCGACGGTGGTGCGGTAAGCGTTGGCGATGGAGTAAAGGGTTTCGCCGGACTTGACGGTGTGGTGGACTACGGCTGCGGCCCTGGCGCTGTCTTCTTTCGGGCCTGCTTCGTTGCGGGCCTGCAGGCGTTCGATTTGCGCGGACTTGGTGGCTGGCGGCTTCACGGCGGCGGTTTCGGCGGGCTTGGCGGCGGCGCCGGGATGCTTTGCCCTGGTCGCTGATCCGGTTCCTGACGAGGCGACTTCGTGCGCGCTGGGGGAGACGGGCAGGTGCAGGGCGAGGATGCGGCGTCCGCTGAGGCTGTTGCCGCGGATGCCGTTCCAGCGGCGCAGCATCTGCGGCGAAACGCCGAAGTTTTCGGCGACGGTTTCGATCGTGTCTCCGGCATGAACCTTGTAGCGGGTGATGCGGCGGGCGTAGGTCGCGGTGTCGCTGGCGGGATGCTTGCCGGGCGCGACCGGAATCACCAGCTTGGCGTCGGCTTCGAGTTCAGCACCGTCCAGGTGATTGGTTTCGGCAATCGATTTGGCGGTGGTGTGGTAGGTGCGGGCCAGCGTGGCCAGCGTGTCACCGGAGTGGACGGTGTGGTAACGCCACCACAGGCGCATGTCGGCAGGAATTGCGCCGATGGCGGTTTGGTACTCGTCTTTCGTGCCGGCCGGCAGGTGCAGGGTAAACGAGCCTTCGCGCGGCGTGGTCAGGCGGAGCAGGCTGGGATTCAGGTCTTGCAGTTCTTCGGGTTTGGCGTTCACGCACTCGGCCACCAGGCGGAGATCGACGGGATAATTGATGGTGACAGTGTCGGATTCGGCCGGGTGCTCCATGGCGACGGCGTCTAAACCGTACTGCGAAGGATTCTTGGCCATGATGGTCACGGCCAGAATAATGGGAACGTAATTCTTGGTTTCCTTGGGCAGGACGTTGCGGTTGTAGAGCTCCCAGAAATCAGCGTAGCCGGTGCGTTTCACAGCCGCTTGTACTGTTCCGGGGCCGGAATTGTAGGCGGCCATGGCGAGATACCAGTCACCGAACTGGTTGTAGAGATCCTTCAGGTGGCGGGCGGCGGCGCGGGTGGATTTTTCGGGGTCCTGGCGATCGTCGACCCACTGGTTGTGGGAAAGGCCGTAGCCGCGGCCGCGGCTGGCCATGAACTGCCAGATGCCGCGAGCGCCGACGCGGGAGACGGCCAGCGGATGAAAGCCGGACTCGGCCTGCGCTAGGTAGATCAGATCCTGGGGCACGCCTTCCTGCTTCAGGGTGGAGACGATCATGTCGTGGTAGCGGCCGGAGCGGGCAAAGGCGCGCTCGAAGACGCCGCGTCCACGGCCCGAGAAGTAGGTGATGTAGCCGGCAACCTGGTCGGTCATCATCAGGGGCAGGTCGGAGCGGGTGTTCTTGATTTCGGCCCGCGCTTTGGCGGCGATGCTGGCGTCGGCGGCGGGAGTGAGGCCGTTGGTGGCGTCGTTGGTTAGATCGATGGGCGCCGGTTCGGACTTCTGCTGGGTTTCCTGCGACTGGGCTTCCTCTGCTTGATCGGCGGCGGGGCCGCCGGGGTAGAGTTCGTTTACGCCGCGGACGATGTGGTCGAATTCCTTTTGCAGACGATCGTCGGAGCGGATGTCGAGATTGCTGCTCAGCAGGGCGTTGAGCGCGTTGTCAAAATTCTGCTTGGCGTCATCGTGCTTGCCCGCCTGATAGTTGGCGACGCCGGCCTGGTATTCCTTTTCGCTGCGGGCGACCAGATCGCCGACCAGGTCGGAAGAGTTGGCGGAGGATGGCGCGGAGGCCTGGGCGGAAGTCTCGTCGGGCGAAGCGGAGTCTGTGGAAGCCGGCTTTCGCGGCGGAGCGTCTTTCGCCTGGGTTGGTGGTGTGGATGGCGCCGGAACCGCGGCGGTTTGCGGTGCGGGGGCCGGAGTTGGTTTGGCCGGTTGCAGCGCCGGCGCGCTTGCGGGCGGCAGCAGCGAGACTGGCTTCTGCGCGGTCTGGCAGGCGCCGGCCGCTAAGAGCAGAGTGGCGAGCCCGGCGGTCCAGGCACGGTTCGCAAATCGGAGGCTGGCGGATCGCATATTCGTGCTGGCCCTGTTTCTCTTATCCTTTATCCGTCTATGAGATGCGGCGCTGCCGCCCCGAGTTAGCGCCCCATGAATTCTATCAAAATCGTACGCGGCAGGTGGGCCGGGGTCAACGCTGAAGGAGCGGCGCCTTCGTTACTTTCGGAACGGGGAAGAGTGATGATTTCTGGGGCTTAGTCGCCTACACCCGCCAGTAGTCCGGGCGCCAGGTCTGGATGGCTTTTTTGATGTCGGCGCGGGAGAGTTTTTCGTTCATCGCGCGCTCGGCCAGCTTGGCTGCCTCGCCGTCGGAGGCGAAGCGCAGGCCGCAGAGCTGGTCTTCGGTCAGCTCGGGGATGCGGGAGCGCAGCGGTTCGGGCATCAGCTGGGTCAGGCGCAGGCGCTCTTCGAGGCGGATGACGCGATCCTGCACCTTGAGCGAGTACAGGCGTGTCTTGAACACGAGCGTCAGGAGAGCGGCGGCCAGCACAATCAGCAGCCCGGCGTGGAAGTTGTCGCGGAAGTCGCTGTGCGCGAAATGTGCGAAGAAGTGAACCAGCGCCAGAAGCAGTCCCAGCACGAAGACTGGGGCGAGGAAGAAGTGAAAGAGCGGGTCCCAGCGGGTGTGATCGGCGAAGGACTGGGGCTTGGGCTCGGCCATGTGGGGGCTCCTGGGCTGACGACGTGCCAGTGTAACAGAGTTGGCCCTGGGGAGCGGGCTTGGCATGACGGGAGTGCGATGCTCGGGAGATCCCTCACTTCGCCGGAAGAACGGCTCCGTTCGCGATGACCCCATCGGTTAGGCAGGGACGGCACCACTTGCGCGTGTAGAATCTGTTGTTGCCGGAATCTGTTGCCGGAATCCATCTGGCACGATCGCGAATCCAAACCTTTTATGAAAGCCATACAAGTGAAACAGCCGGGCGGGCCGGAGGCGATGGAACTGGTGGATTTGCCGGTTCCGGAACCGAAGGCGAATGAGGCGGTGGTCAAGTTGGCCGCTTCGGGCGTGAACTTCATTGATGTGTACTTCCGCGAAGGGCGCTACAAGGCTCCGCTGCCGTTGGTGCTGGGGCAGGAAGGCGCGGGAGTGGTGACGGCGGTGGGCGCCGAGGTGACGACTTTGAAGCCGGGAGGCCACGTGGCCTGGACCGGGCCGTTTGGCGCGTATGCCGAGTATGCGGCCGTGCCCGCGGAGAAGCTGGTGCCGGTTCCCGCGGGAGTGACGGACCAGCAGGCAGCGTCGGCGATGCTGCAGGGCATGACGGCGCACTATCTGTCGCATGATTCTTTTCCGCTGAAGCGCGGCGAGACCGCGCTGGTGCATGCGGCAGCTGGAGGCGTGGGACTGCTGCTGGTGCAGATGGCGCACCACATTGGTGCGCGCGTGATTGCCACGGTTTCGACCGAGGAGAAGGCGAAGCTGGCGCGAGAGGCCGGCGCCGACGAAGTGATTCTCTATACGCAGGCTGATTTCGAGGTGGAGACGAAGCGGCTGACGGGCGGCAAGGGCGTGGATGTGGTGTATGACTCGGTGGGAAAAACCACATTCGAGAAGGGGCTGAACATAATACGGCCGCGCGGGATGATGGTGTTGTTCGGCGGGTCGAGCGGGGCGGTGCCTGCGTTTGATCCGCTGGTGCTGACGCAGAAGGGATCGTTGTTTCTGACCCGGCCGTCGCTGATGAATTACACCGCGACGCGGGAGGAATTGGTGGCGCGAGCGGACGCGGTGTTTGGCATGATCGCCGCCGGCAAATTGAAGTTGCGGATCGAGCACATGTATCCTCTGGCGGAGGCGCAGCGGGCGCATCGCGAGCTGGAGGGACGGAAGACTACGGGGAAGTTGTTGCTGATGCCGTGAGGCCAGCACTCGGCACTCAGCACTCGGCATTCAGCCCGTAAAGTTCACCGCATCACCACTCATGTGGCTGAATGCCGAGTGCGGAATGCTGAGTGCTTTTCGGCCTGAAATCTGATTCCGGTGGGTCAAGAGAAAACGATGAAAGCGATTCGCGTGCAGCATACGGGTGGGCCGGAGGTGATGGAAGTTGCCGACGTTGCTCTTCCTCAGCCGAAAGCGACGGAAGCGGTGGTGAAGGTTTCGGTGGCCGGTGTGAACTCGATTGATGGGCAGTTCCGCGACGGAAGTTTGCGGACGCCGCTGCCGTTTAACCCGGGGCAGGAAGGCGCTGGGGTGGTTTCGGCGGTCGGGGCGCAGACGAAAACGGTGAAGGTGGGCGACCGCGTGGCGTGGAGCGGAGTGCTGGGGTCGTATGCCGAATATGTGGTGGCGCCGGAGGAACATCTGGTGCCGGTGCCGGCAGCGGTCAGCGATGAACAGGCCGCGGCGGCCATGATGCATGGGCTGACGGCGCACTATCTGGTGAACGATGCACATAAATTGAAAGCGGGCGAGACGGCGCTGGTGCATGCGGCGGCGGGCGGCGTGGGACTGTTGCTGGTGCAAATGGCGAGAGCTATTGGAGCGCGGGTGATTGGTACGGCTTCGAGCGAGGAGAAAGCCAAGCTGGCGCGCGAAGCGGGCGCGGATGAAGTAATCGTCTTCACGCAGCGGGATTTCGAAACTGAAGTGAAGCGGCTGACCGGCGGTAAGGGCGTGGACGTGGTCTACGACGGCGTGGGCAACGCGACGTTTGAAAAAAATCTTAACGTGATGCGGCCACGCGGCATGCTCGTGCTCTACGGCATGTCGAGCGGACCGGTGCCTCCGGTGGATCCGGCGAAACTGTCGGAGAAAGGGTCGCTGTACATGGCGCGTACCACGCTGGCGCACTTTACGGCCACGCGCGAAGAACTGCTGGCGCGCACGGGCGCGGTGTTCGCGATGATCGCGGAAGGTAAGCTGAAGGTGAGAATTGCGAAGACGTATCCGCTGGCGGAAGCGGCTGCCGCGCACCGCGACATGGAAGCGCGGAAGGTGGCGGGGAAGCTGTTGCTTACGCCATAAATCTGCGATAACAAGGACGTTCCCAAATTGATGGAGATGCGTTATGCCGCGTTTTCTGATCGTGATTGCCTTTGCGCTTTGCATTTTCGATCTTTCGACACAATCTCAAGCCCAAGATGCCGCGCCAGGGCATTATCTGTTTGCCTGGACTGGCGATCCTGAGGGCAAGGGCAACGATTTTCTTGCGGTCATCGACGCCGATCCGGCGTCTCCGTCGTACGGACACCTGGTGACGACCGTCGTTACCGATCAAAAGACAATGAAGGTGCATCACACCGAGTACAGCATGCCGGCCAGCGGCATGCTGTTTGCCAACGATCACGATGCCGGACGAACTTTTATTTTCGATGTGCGTGATCCGCTGCATCCGACGACCGCAACTTCGTTCACTGATATGGCCGGGTATATGCATCCGCATTCCTACTTGCGCTTGCCGAATGGGCATGTGCTGGCGACGTTTCAGCACGTTCGTTACGACGATCATCACGATATGACTGGCAGCATGATGGCAGCCACTGGGGGCATTGTAGAGATTGATGATCAGGGCAAAGTCATCCGATCGAGCAGCAGCGCCGACCCTGCGTTTGCCGATGCTCTGCTGACGCCCTACAGTCTGGTGGTATTGCCGGAGCTTGATCGTGTGGTGTCGACGAACTCTTCCATGCATCTCACCGAGATTTTTCAAGGAGTCACGTACCAGGTGTGGAGGCTTTCTGATCTCAAGCTGCTCAAGACAGCTTATTTCGATGTCGGCGAAAACCGCTACGCGCAGATCAGTCCAGAAGAGCCGCGGCTCGGCCCGGATGGGTCGGTGTACGTGCAAACGCTGGGCTGCGGAATCGAGCGCATTACTGATATTTCCAAAGAGGAGCCGAAGTCACAACTGGTTTACAGCTTTCCCGGGGACTGGTGCGGAGTCCCCACCATCATCGGACATTTTCTGGTGCAGAGCGTGCCTTCGACGCACAGCCTGATCGCGATCGATATTACGAATCCGGCAAAGCCGGTGGAAGTTTCCCGCCAGAAGATCGCCGATGATTTCCGGCCGCATTGGACAGGATGGGATCCGAAAACGCACCGTATCGTTGTGACCGGGACCGGTCCCCGCATTTATTTGCTGACGTTCGATCCTGCAACTGGGGCTCTGGCCATGGACACCGCGTTCCACGATGAAGAAGGGCAACCCGGTTTCAACTGTGACCGCGAGTGGCCGCACGGATGGAAGGGCCCTGGCCTGCCGCATGGAGTGGTTTTTTCGCGGTGAAAATCAGCGGTTGCCAGTGCGCTTAATGACCGCGAGTGTAGTGCTTCGCATATTCCGGCGGTTCTTTCCCCGGCAGCAACCTCTCGTCGTCGATCGGCGCGCCTGCGACTGTCTCCAGCGGGATGACTCCGGCCCAGGTGGGGAACGAGTAATCTTCTTCGTCGTCGATGGCGGGGCCCTGGCGGACTTTCGCGGAAAATTCTTCGATCGGAACGCGCAGCACCGAGGTTTGTTTGAGTTCGCTCGGGTTGGGCTGGCGGGAATCGTCCCAGCGGCCGGGCAGGATGTGTTCGGAAAGAATGCGTAGGGCTGCCAGCTTTTCTTGTGGATCGTCCACCAGCGTCGCCTTGCCCAGAACGACGACTGAGCGGTAATTCATGGAGTGATTGAAGATGGAGCGGGCGAGCACGAGGCCGTCGAGCAGGGTTACGGTAATGCAGACGGGCACACCGTCTTTTTGTGTGTGGCGCAGCATGCGGCTGGCGGCGGAGCCGTGAATGTAGAGGCTGTCGCCGTGGCGGCCGTAGGAGGTCGGGATGACGAAGGGCTGGCCGTCGACGGCGAAGGCGACGTGGCAGAGGAAGCCTTCGTCGAGAATGCGGTGCACGGTCTCGCGATCGTAGACGCCGCGATGAGCTTCGCGGACCACGCGGGTGCGCGCGCTGGGCATTTGCGTTTCAGACATTAAGGAGAGAACTCCGGGCTAGCGCCAAGGATGGGTGAAGGAAAAGTGTAACACCGGGAATCGGACCTCGGACTTCGGACTTCGGACCTCGGACTTCGGGCCTCAGACTTCGGACCTCGGACCTCGCGTTCTCTCCGCGGGACTCTTCCTTCTTTGGCCGAGGTCCGACGGCCGAGGTCCGATGACCGAACTGCTCACCAGTTCAGCTTCAGGGCGAACTGGAACTGGCGGGGGTCGTAGGCGGCGGTGGCCTGGCCGGCGTTGGTGAAGAGCGGGCTCACGGCGGCCACGTTCATCTTGTTGGCGATGTTGAACATGTCGACGATCAGGTCGGCGCTGAAGCGCTCGCCGAAAGGAATACGCCTGGAGATGCGCATATCGTTGAAGACGGTCCAGGGAGCGATGCCGGCGTTGCGGCCGAGGTTGCCGTCGAGCTGCAGCAGCGTGGGCGCGATACCGGCGGCGACGAAGCCGTCGATGCAGGGTTCCTGCAGGGTGCCGGTGGGCGAGTACTTGGAGTTATAAGTTGCGCCGCAGGCGGGATCGACCGTGGTGTTGGGCCGCGAAGTGAGCGAGGAAAGCTGAAGGTTGTCGCCGCCGGCGGTGATGATGTTGAAGGGACGTCCGGAGGAGATTTCCAGGATGGGGGCGATCGTCCAGTAGCTGAAGAACCTGTCGGCGAAACTGCTGCCGGAGAGTTTTCCGCTCTGATAGACGCCGCTGAAGACGAAGCGATGACGCTGGTCGAAGAGTGACGTGGAACGATCGTCTTGCGGGTAGTAGCTGTCCTGCGGGGTGAGAGTCGATTCCAGATCGGTGGAGTCGTCAATGGCGTGCGACCAGGTGTAGGAGGCGAGAAATTCGTAGTGGCTGCTGAAGCGCTTGCGCAGATTGGCGCTGAAGCCGTGGTAGATGGAGCTGCCGTTGGAATAGTTGGCGTCCATGTCGCCGAAGGGGACGCATCCGGTGAAGGTGGCGGGATTGCAGTTGGCGTTGAAGCCGGGAATCGTTGCGACTAGAGCCGAGGCCTGGGCAATGCAGCCGAGCGGATCGCCGGTGGAGGCGTAGGCGCCGATGATCGAAGGATTCAGTCCGCCGGGGCGGAAGAAGTTCATCAGCGAGGAGTCCACGTAGGGCAGAGGCGAGGTCGCGGTGCCTCCGGGGCTGCAGCCGCTGACGGTGAATGGGCTGGCGGGCGGAGTGGCGCCGCCGGCAACGGCGTCGTAGTAGGCCGCTTCATAGTTGCTGGTCATCAGGTCGCCGCGAATCGTGTTGGCGTTGATGGGGCGATTCAGGTGGCGTCCGCCATTGAAGTTGTAGGCCAGGCTGAGGGCGAAGCCATCGCCGAGATCGCGTTCCACGGTGATGTTGGCCTGCTGGGCGTAGGCGTAGACGAAATTCTTGGACTGCGGATAGCCGAAGGGCTGGAAAGCCAGCGGCAGGAACGTGGACGGGTTCAGGTAGTTCTGGTTGAGAAAGATTGAGCCGGGAAAGTTCTGCGCCTGGAACTGCTGCTGGTTGGGAAGATAGCCGAGGGCGGTGGCCGCAGCGGGGTTCAGAGTTGCCGCGCAGGGGTTGGCCGCGCTCGCCTGGTTGATCGGCAAGCCCTGAAAGATGGTGATCGCGTTCAGGTTGCCGGGATTGCCGGCGCCGGAACACACCGAGGTTCCGGCAAAGGCCAGCTGCCCGCTGGAGGAACCGTCAGAGGCCTGGCCGAGAAAGTAGAGGCCAAGCAGTGGGTGGTCATAGAACAAGCCGAACGAAGCGCGCACCACCGTCTTGCCGTTCCCGGCGGGATCCCACGCAATGCCGATGCGCGGCTGAATGTTGTTCTTGTCGGTCTGAATGCCTTTCTGCAACCCGAGCAAGTTGTAGGCGGGAAGCGCCAGGCCTTGCGGCGCGGTGAACGTGGGAGGAATCTCAACGTCATAGCGCACACCATAGTTCAGGGTGACGTGGGGATTCACGCGCCACGAGTCCTGCCAGAAGGCGCCGATGGGAATGTTGTGGAAACTGTCGCTGGGGCTGCCGATGCCCTGCACGAAATCTCCGGGCAATCCGGCGCCGTAAGCCTGCACGGGCGACAGGCCGGGGAAGACGGGCAGGCCGGTGGGGTTGGTGAAGCCCAGGTTGGAAGCGCTGAAAGGGCCGAAGTCGTAAACGCCGCCGTAGTTGACGGTGAAGGTTGCGGTGAGCGGCAGATAGTTGAAGTCCGCGCCGAACTTCATGTTGTGGCGGCCCACGGTCCAGGAGAAGTTGTCGGTGAACTGGTAGCGTTGCTCGACGCGCTGAATGTAGGAGTAAGGCTCGCGGCCGAAGTAGGCGTAGCCGGGAATGTTGACGGCCGGGTCAGAGCCTCCAGGGATTTGCGTGTTGTAGAAGTAGGAAAGCCCGCGGCGGGCGTACTGAAAGCGGAATTCGTTGACCTTGTTGCTGCCGATGGTCCAGGTATCCTGGAATACGCCGGCGACGTCGCGGTAGGTCTGCTGCGAAGTGCGCGAGTAAGCGTTCTGGCCGAAGGGCTGATCCTCGCCGCTGACTTCGATGCCGGTCACGGTGCTGGGGCTGACGTTGGCGCGGAAGGTCAGGCGATGGTTGGCACCGAGGTTGTGGTCGAGGCGCAGCGAGTAGAGACTCGTTCCTTCGAACACGGGGAAGTTTCCTTCCTGCGAATCCAGCGTCTGGTAGGAAGCGGGAACGAAGCAGGCTCCCGGTGTGGTGCAACTGGTAGGAAATCCGGCCAGCCCTGGGATGCCGCCGGTTAAGCCGACGGGCCACGAGCCGTTCACTGCCATGCCGGACGCGGCGCCGACCAGGCCGAGATATTGTCCGACTTCCGCGGCGTAGGCGGGGCTGGTGGCGATGGTTTCGTCAACGGTTGTGTTGGCAAGAAATCCAATCTGGTCGGGCGTAAGCTGCAGATTCACGCTGCCGGCGGGCGCGCCGAAAAACGCTGAAGCGTCAAACGGAGTGAGTCCGAAGTTGCCTTGCCCGATGGAAGAAAATCCCGTTTCGTGACGGCGCGTGACTTCGTAGGCGAAGTAGTAGAAAGTTTTGTCTTTCTTGAGGGCTCCACCGAAAGCGACTCCGGCCTGCACCCGCGTATACGCCGGGTTGGGCACTGTGCTGAAAGGATTCACCGCCTGGAAGTCGCGGTCGCGCAGGTAGCCGTAGACGTCGCCGTGGAAATCGTTGGAGCCGGAGCGGGTGATGATGTTGACCACGCCGCCGGCGGCGCGTCCGTATTCGGCGGCGTAACTGTTGGTGATGATTTGAAATTCCTGCACTGCTTCCTGGGAAACGGTAGAGCGTACGCCGTTGGTGGAATTGTCAGTCGCGTCGGCGCCGTCGACGTTGACCAAATTCGAACGCGCGCGCTGGCCGCTCATGTTGAGGCCGGAAGTGGGCGCGGCGCCGGTGTTGGGCGCGTTGTCGCGCACCACCTGGGAATCGGTCAAGGTGAAGTTGATGTAGTTGCGGCCGTTGATGGGAAGGTTGTCGATGCGGCGCTGGCCGATGGTGTCGGTGGTGGAACTGCGCGAGGTCTCGACCAGCTCCGCTTGTGAACTGACTTCCACGACTTCCTTGCCGGTGGCGACGGCCAGCGTGACCGGAAGCTCAACCAATCCACCGACGGTGATCACGACCCCCGTGCTTAGGATCCCGCTGAAACCGGCGGCATCAATGGTCACCGAATAAGTTCCCGGCGGCAGCAGTTGAGCGCTGTAGCCTCCCTGGCCGTCGCCGGTGGCGGTTCGCACCAGTCCTTTGGCCGCGTCGCGCACGGTGACGGTTGCATTGGCCACCAGGTTTCCGTGGGGATCTTTCACGGTAACGTGCAGATCACCCGTGGCCGCGCCACCCTGAGCAAAACAGACGGCGGAAAACAGCACGAACAGGATTGACAGGGTTGCGGCTTGCATGATGCGGATCATAAGGTTCTCCCTTGGACTCGCGGACGCGAGCAGACGGCGGGAACGATTCCCACGGCAGGTTGCCGATGTAATCACAGACGGTGTGGAAGGCTATGCTGACTGCCCGCTGGTTTTTATAACAGAAAGGCCTTTGAAAACAAGTCAGGAAATGAGCAGGGGTCGTCTTCGAGTTAACCCTGGGCGCGGCTTCAGACACAGCAAAACAGCAGTGAAATGTTAGCCGCCGGGTTGAACGTGTCTGGCGAACGTGCGGAGCTATAGTGCCGCGGAGATGCGCACCGGCGCAGTCGGATTCTGCAACCGACCCAGCAGCATGGCGGAGCCGTTCAAGCGCTCGTAGCCGTGAAGCACGGGCGCGGCCGCGAGGCCGGAGTTGGGCCACGCGAGGGCAACATAGATTCGGAGCAGGGCGAAGGCGGCGTTGCGGCGGAGCAACAAAGCGTTGTCCACCAGCCGCCGGGCGGCTTCGGAAGTTTCCGGATCGTTGGCGGTTAAGGCGGTTTGCCCCATGCGGATCAGGATGGCGGCGTTTCTTCCGGCAATGCGGACATAGGCGGCCGAGGCCCGCAGACGCTTCTGGCGGACCCGGCGAAATTCAGAGGCGGGCAGGCGGCGCCGCAGGTAGTCGTCCTCGGCCGGATCGACGAGGTTGCGAAAGGCCTCGACGTCAATCGGCTGAATCTGCGCGGCGAGAGCAGTGCCCGCGGAAACCTGCAGGCTGCGAGAGAGCGTCACGCCCAGAATGAAAATGAGCGCGAGGGCGGCGGCAATGACGAGAATGATGGCCAGAGTCATGGTTGTAGCGCTCGCGGGTGCACCAGTCGTTCCAATTCGCGGTTCCAGACATCGAGATTATTTTCGGGCAAGGGAGCCGGGGCGCTCGCCGCCACTTTCTTGGGCACGAGGAGATAGTACAACCAGACGAGGACGCAGAGGTGATAGGTGGCCATGTTGAGGAAGTCGAGGAGGGTGCGCTGGTGGATCGATAGGGCGGCATTAGCCATAATGCCCCAGGTAGCCAAGTGCTCACACGCGGAGATCCCTAATCCAAGCAACACGCCCAACGACAGACGATCCCAAGTCAATCGGAAGTAGCCGGCAAACAGGAAAAGGAAGACAACCAACCCGGCTTCGATAATGAAGGCAGTCTGCTCAAGCAGGTGTGCTCCCGAAATCAGATGCACTGTGCTATCACCGCGGGAATACGCGGCTGCCAAAACGGCAAGCAGAACAAGTGCGCCGCCCAAGCCGCTGACAAAAATCTTGCCGAGTCTGCCGACGGAGGGATATGGGTTGAGAACGCGGGAGAAAATCTCTCCGATCACTACGAACTTCAGGAAGCTCTCGACGAGGAGACTAACCCAGTCGATACGCCAGAAATTCTCAGGCGTTACTGACGGGGCAATGTCGGCGGCGAAGACGGCGAGTTGCCCTGTGGCGCTTAGAACGGCGAAGGCCAGGAACGCAGGAAATTTGCGCGAAAGTCCCCGCCTCCATAGGAGAACTGCCAACACCAGAAGGAGGGCGTTGGGGGCAACCCACAGGTAATTCCAAAGCAATGAGTGCGCCTGCAGCATGGCGGTGGTACGGCACTATACCGCGTCCCGCTGCAAGGCGCAAACCCTCTTAATTCTTGTCCTGTTTTCGTAAGATAGATGAGCCCTGTGTCGTGCCCCTCGATCTTTGGTGCAAAATATGAGGGTCTTTTAGGTCACGGCTTGCAAATGGAGGTTCCGCCACAATTCGTGCCGGTTCCGCCGCCGTCGGCCCGGACTGCGGTTGGAACCACCAGCGTGTTCAGGAACAGCACAGCAACTCCGAGTACGAGCAATAGACGTTTCACGTTGTTTTCTCCTTGTGACTGCGAATTGGACCGTGATAATTTCATGGGCGCTATCCGTCGCGCAAAGGGTTTTAAAAGCTGGGAGCGTTCGGAATTCGTAACAAAATGACGCTGAAATCTGCGCTACAGGACGTGAAAGAGACCACTCTGGCGGCGATTGTCGGGCTGCTGGGGAAGCTGGTTTATCTGGCCTCGCTCCGGCGCGGCCAGGGACGGTACGAGCATTGGGGAATGGAAATGGTGCACGGGCCGGAGTCTTCCGAGCGCGCCTGGAAGACGGCGCATACGGAAGTGGTGGCCGGAGTGTTACGCGCGCCGCTGGCGTCGCTGGTCGAAGATCTGGAGGAGTCGAGCCGCGCCGCCGGGATTGCGGCGAACTTTTACGTGGATGGAATGCGGGAACGGGCGGAAGATTTGCTGCCGGGTGAGCACCCGGATTCCCCGGCCGCGAGCCACCTTAGTTCAGTGCTGCTGGCCCTTTCGAGCTTGCAGAAGCATCGAGGGCGTGCCACTCGGTCAATTTCATAGCCACGCCGACCACCTGCCCGAGCACTTCGGCCTCCTGCGGGTGGCGCAGGATGCGCACCGGAACCGGAGACAGGGGATGCGGCTGCAGAATAAGCTCCTCGCGGCGCATGCTGCACCAGCAGCAGGTATGGCCGTCGCGAGTCTCGACAAAATAAATCGGACGTTCGTATTCCGAGCGCCAGGAGCCTTCTACCACCTTGTTTCTGGCTTCGTCCACCTGGATGAAACTGCCGGGCGGCAGAATCGGGTACATGGTGAAATCCTGCGTGCCAACGTAGCCGTAGGTGAAATCGCTGGTGGCAAACTGCGCCAGGTAAGCCACGGGAACCAGTCCCCACTGCTCGACCATGCGGCCCAGGTTGGTGGTGCGGCGGTCGTCAAAGCCGGGATCGAGGCGCACCGGAACCTGCACCGACGCCAGACCCGACAGGGCGTCGGAGACATGCGATTTCGGCGGCGATACCAGGCCAAGATCGGCGGCGAGATTGTTCAAGTCCACGCCATACCAGGACATCAGTTCGCGAATATCGCGGCGATAGATCACTGACAGCGTGTAGAGACGGAAGATGCTGGGAAGAATTCCCTTGGTCTCGATGTCGGAGAGGCGGCTGGGAGGAATCGAAAATTCTTCGTTGCGATACTTGTCGGCAACGCACGCGCTCGAGTTCTCCACATCACGCATGGTGAGGCCGAGTTTCTCGCGCAAGGTACGAAGGCTTTTTCCCGCCGGTAACATGGCACGCCTCCAAGGAAAAGTGCTGGAATCATACCAAAGCGGAAGGCTGTTGTGGCGCTCCACTTGTGCAAAAATTTAGGGACCGGCGGTATGTTACGAATTCCGAACACGCGCCAGCCCTTGCCAGCCGTGCAGGCGCGAGTGCTGGAGGCGTAAAGCGGCGCGGACTGAGCGCCCACCCCGGTGTTGTGGATTTCCTGTGTCTGTTCGGAATTCGTAACATGATTCCGGAGGCGCTAAGACCTTCCATTCCGCCCTTCCCAGGGCATTGTCTGACGACGCTCGCCCGTGTTTGCGCGACGACCGCAATTCTCCGCGAAATTGTGGATGACATTTGTCACGCCCGCCGCGTGATGGATGGCACTGGTGCGTCGTTTCGATTTGCACGATGATGCAATTGCTGGACGGGAAGAATGAAATCAATTCCCGTGGCACGGCGCGCACAGCGCGCCGGGAGGAGTGAAAATGATCGCAACCCTGGAGCAACCGCAGCAAGCGGAATCGGTGAAGTCAGCCCTGATTGTCGCCAGTCTGGAAGGCGTGAACAAGAATTACGGAACCATTCGGGCGCTGCGCGGCGTGGATTTCCGGGTGCGCGCCGGCGAGGTCGTCGCCTTACTCGGGCCGAACGGCGCGGGCAAGACGACTGCGGTGAAGCTCCTGCTGGGATTGCTGCAGCCCAATTCAGGCCGGGCGCGGGTTTTCGGCGGCGACCCGACGAATCCTGAAAACCGGATGAGAACCGGCGCCATGCTGCAGGTGGGACGGGTCCCGGAAACGCTGCGCGTGCGCGAGCACATTGATCTTTTTTCCAGTTATTACGAGAAGCCCATGGCGCTGGCGGAAGTGCTGGCCGCGGCCGGCCTCGAGAAGCTGAGCGACCGCAAGTTCGGCGATCTTTCGGGAGGGCAGCGGCAGCGGGTGCTGTTCGCGCTGGCGATTTGCGGCGATCCCGACCTGATTTTTCTGGACGAGCCCACGGTCGGACTCGACGTGGAAGCGCGGCGCGGGTTGTGGGATGAAATTCGCAAGATGGTCACGGGCGGCAAGACCGTGCTGCTCACCACACACTACCTGCAGGAGGCCGACGCGCTCGCCGACCGCATCGCCGTGATCAATCAGGGTGAAATCGTGGCGCAGGGAACTCCGGCGGAGATCAAAGCGAAAACCGCGGGCAAACGAATTCGCTGCATCACGAGTTTGGGCTTGAATGCTCTGCGCCAGATTCCGGGCGTCACCGAGGTCAAAGAAGATCGCGAAGCGGTTGAGATTCAGGCCGCCCAGGCCGAGGCGATTGTCCGCGAGTTGCTGGCGCGGGATGCGAAGCTGTCTGGCCTGGAAGTGACCAGCGCGGGCTTGGAGGAAGCGTTTCTGGCGCTGACGCAAGATACATCCTCAGGCATAACGCAAGAAAGAAATCGTTCCAACTGAGCCCCGCGACTTTAGCAGCACGAGGAGAATTCTAATGACGACGACTACGGCAAGCCTGGCATCGAGCAGTTCCCGAATTCAGGGTTCGCGGATTCAACGTTCGCCCGGCCACACGGCGACGATCTATTTGAAGGAAGCGAAGTACGAGTTTCTGAAGAACCTGCGCCTCCGCATGTACACCGTGTCGGTGCTGAGCTTTCCGATCATGTTCTACGTTCTGTTCGGGCTGGTGCTGAACTCGAAGCAGAGCCTCGCGGGCACGCCGGTGCCGGCATACATGATCGCGACTTATGGCACGTTCGGCGTGATGGGCGCGTCGCTGTTTGGAACGGCTGCGGGATTGGCCTCAGACCGCGGCCTGGGATGGCTGCAGGTGAAGCGTGCCAGTCCCATGCCTCCGTTCGCGTACTTTGTGGCCAAGGTAGTGACCGCCATGATCTTCAGCGCGACGATTGTGCTGGTGCTGTTCGCGCTGGGATTCGCGTTCGGCGGTGTGCGCATGCCAGTGGGCGAATTTGGCAGGCTCGTGGGAGCACTGGTCGCGGGCTCGCTGCCGTTTTCGGCGATGGGACTGGCCCTGGGATATTTCACCGGACCGAATTCGGCGCCCGCGACCATCAACCTGATTTATCTTCCCATGTCGTTCTGCGCCGGACTGTGGGTGCCGATCATGTTCCTGCCGAATGTGGTGCAGAAGATCGCGCTGGCGATGCCGCCCTATCATCTGGCGCAACTGGCGCTGGGCATTGTAGGGGCGGGAAAGCATGAATCGAACGCCGCGCACTGGGAGATGCTGGCGGCCTTTACCTTGATCTGTTTCGGTGTGGCGCGCATTGGATTCCAGCGCGATCAGGACAAAATGTACGGCTAAGTTTTGCCGCTGGTAGGACAAACGCTGGTCAGAGAAACCCAGCCGGGCGCAGTGAGGAACTGATTTATGAGCGCGAGCGCAAAACAATCGATGGGAGGGACGGCGGTTCTGATCCTGTTCGGGGTCATCGCCCTGTTCGCCGGCGAAAAGTGGCTGCTGGCCTTGATTCCTGCGGCTATGCTGGTGTGGTATGGAACTGGAACGGCCCTGCGGCGGGGACGGAATTGACCGGAGGGGCGACAATAGACATATGCCGTTCATGAGCTTCGATCGTGATACGACGTGTGCAACCGGGAGTCCGCTGAAGCTGAAGCCCTGGAGGGTGATCTTTAAGGATAAGGATCACGGATGGAGTCCTCTGCTTTGGGTGGTGTATCTGGGCTTCTTTTTCATGGATCCGGTGTTGAGTCACGCCGGACTCCGGGTGTGGCTGCTCGATCTGCTGGGCGCCGTTGTATTTCTCTTTCTCTACTTCGGCCTGTTCGTTCTGGAGAATCCTCGCGCTCTGGTTCATGTGGGCGGGATGGTGGTGCTCGGCCTGCTGTGTCAACCCATCAATTCAGGCGCGTGCACGTTCTTCATCTTCGCGGCGGCGATGCTTCCGTTTTCCGTCGAAACGCAGACCCAGGCGGTGCTGGGCCTGGGCGCGATTGGAGTTATCGGCGCCATCGAACCGATTCTGCGCCACGACAATGGCTGGATCCTTTTCTATTCCTCGCTGTTTCCGGTGATCATCGGCGCGGGAAATACATTCTTCGCCGAGCGCAACCGCATGAACCGGAAACTGCGCAAGGCCAACGAAGAAATTGAAAACCTGGCGAAAGTGGCCGAACGCGAACGCATTGCGCGCGACCTGCATGACGTGCTCGGACATACGCTGTCGGTGATTACTCTGAAATCCGAACTCGCGGGCAAGTTGATTGATCGCGATCCGGAGCGGGCGGGAAGAGAAATCCGCGAAGTCGAGCAGATTTCGCGGCAGGCTTTGACCGATGTGCGCGACGCCATTCGCGGCTATCGCTCGCAGGGATTGGCGGCCGAACTGGCGCAAGCCAAGTCTACGCTCGAAACTGCCGGCCTGACCGTGCAGTGCGACGCTGCGACCACGGTGAAACTTCCCGCCATGCAGGAGAGCGTGCTGTCGCTGGCGGTGCGCGAGGCGGTGACCAACGTGGTGCGGCACGCGCAGGCCCACACCTGCCGCATGCGGCTGGAACAGACGAATGGATCGTTCCGCCTGGAAATTCATGATGACGGTCTGGGCAGCTCCAGCGGCGAAGGCAACGGGTTGCGCGGCATGCGCGAACGCGTGGAGATGCTGGGCGGAACCCTGTCGCGCGAAACCCAGGCCGGGACCACGCTCACGATTACGCTGCCCACCAAGGCAGTTGTAAGCCAGGACGAAAGTAGCCGCCATTGAACCCGACACCTAGAGAAACCGGGAAAGAAAGCGCCAGAGAAAGCGGCAAGGATAAAGAGAAAGACTCACGCAAGACCATCCGCGTAGTGTTGGCAGAAGACCAGGGAATGGTGCTGGGCGCGCTGGCGGCGCTGCTCGAAATTGAGGGCGACATTTCCGTGGTGGGGCAGGCGCGCAACGGCAAAGAGGCGCTCGAAGCCGTGCTGGCGCACAAACCCGATGTTTTTATCACCGACATTGAAATGCCGCACATGAGCGGCCTCGACGTGGCCGCGGAGTTGAAGCGGCGGCGCACGGGAACGCGCGTCGTCATCGTCACCACCTTCGCGCGTTCGGGATATTTGCGGCGCGCGCTTGAAGCGGGAGCGTCGGGCTATCTGCTGAAAGACATGCGCTGCGAAGAACTGGCGGACGCCGTGCGCCGGGTGCATCAAGGATTGCGGGTAATTCATCCCGAGCTGGCGACGGAAGCGTGGGCGGAAATGGATCCGCTGACCGACCGCGAACGCCAGGTGCTGCGTCTGGCCGGCGAAGGCATGGCCAGCGGCGACATCGCCGGCGAACTGGGATTGTCCGACGGCACAGTGCGGAATTATCTCTCCGAAGCGATCAGCAAACTGGGCGCGAGCAATAGGGTGGAAGCGGCGCGGATCGCGAGAACCAAGGGATGGTTGTAAACTGAAATTAGGGCGAATGAACACAGCCGCACGAGAGGCCGAGTCGCATAGCATTGCGGTCTTCCCCTTCCTGAAGACGACTGAGAAGGTGTACCTCGCTGACGTAGCGATCCGTCCAATGGATGACATCGACGGTCTAACCGCCGGGGATGCCCAGAAGATTGCGGAGATTTCCGCGATGTTTTTTCTTCAAGACGACTTACGTATCGCGTCTCCGTCCTATGCGTTACTCCCTTCTATCGACTTGGATCGTCCAGGGACGGCTCTGGAGAAACTGAGGCGCATCCGCGACGTCATCGCTTATTGCTATTCCATTCCCCACCATATCTTTGGCGAGCCGCACCTGCGATACGAGCACGCTAGTGTTGCGGTTTTCAGCCCGGGTCGCGTGTCGACGTTCTTGGTTCGCCCGGAGCATGGAGCAGCGGCGGGATCGCAGGGTGGCTTGCTGGAGGACGAGCGCGGAGAAATCGCTGGTTACGCTGGGCTTTACAACTTCAAGCACCATTTCTGGGTCGCAAAAGGGTCGCGGCTGTACCCACCTGTACCGCAAATCGTGCTGAACATCTCCCAGAATCTAGCGGTCGATTTCGCCGATTTTTTTCACGCTCGCAGGTTTGAGCTGCTTCCGGAACTCGCCTCTGAGGAACCCACGGGTGGAATGGCCGAGCGGGCACTCACTAGCCTTGCATGGTTCAACGAAGCAAACAGCCTCGCAGCGGCGGACGAACTTGCAATTGTGAATTTGGCAATTGCGTTTGAGAGCCTCTTCGGACTGCCGGAGGACCAGAAGTCCAAGCGTTTGGTGGACTCTGTCGCTCTGGTGCTCGGTAGGATTCCCAGACTCGATGAGTGGGCTCGTCAGTTCTATGAGGCACGTTCGAAGATCGTGCACGAAGGAAAGGCCCCCGAGTTACGCTTCCGAGTCGGCGAGTCCGGGAAGTCGGCACACTCGCTGTACAACTCTCTCCTCTCATATGGGCGGCACGTGTTCCATCTATGCGTGGCGACCTTGTTGTTCGGTGCTCGGCTGGCCCGTAGTGCCGGGCTTGAAGAGAAGTTGGTCACAAATCGAGAAAGATTTGAGCAGATATCGAGACTACTCAGCGACGAAAGTGTATCCCCAGAGGGACGATTTCGCGAGATAGCCAGCACGGTTGATGCAGCCGCTCTCTACCGATCAGTCGGCGAAAGCAGTTTCCCTATCTCGGTCGTTATGGACGCTGTGCGATTGGCCGCCAAGACCCTCCTGACGTGCGAGGCCAAGCTTGAGCGGCAAGTACAGACCGCGTGCGAAAAGCTCGCAACAGCAGCTCAGGGTCCCGACTTTAGCGAAGTCCTTGCGGCATTGCGGGAGTTCCACGAGATTGCGGACCGCACCGCAATCACCGGCGACGCCCTCTCTCCTTGGGTGGTGACTACTCGGCTGCTAGACGTCAGCTGGGACTATGCCATGTGGCATTACTTCGCACGGAAAAGGGCCAAAACAGCGGAAACGGCGGAAAGCGGGGGACGAGATTCTTAATTTGGGCCTCCGGGTGCTTCCGCTTCACGCAGTCCCGGCTAATCCTCCCGCAGGCAGCCTCGCGACATGTCTTCAACTAGGGGGTGCGCTCAATGCCGGCCTCTTCCTTCTTCATCGTCCTGTACGCCCAGGCCATGCGCGGAGTGTTGTGGGCGATGCCGATGTGGCCTGCGGGGTTGAGGACGATGATGCCGCCGTGGCCGTTGAGGCGCTGCTGCAGATAGTTCATGGCTTCTTGCGCGGACCACTCGGGGAGATTGCCGGCTTGGATGCGGTCGGCGGTCCACTTGGCCAGCACTAACTTCATGATGGGCTCGCCCCACCCCGTCGTGGAGACGGCGGCGCTCTCGTTGTTCGCGTAGCAGCCGCAGCCGATCAGGGACGAGTCGCCGAGGCGTCCGGGAGCCTTATTCAGCGTGCCTCCGGTGGAAGTGGCGGCGGCAATGTTGCCGTTGCGGTCGAGGGCAACCGCGCCGACCGTGTCGTGGGAGATTGTGGGATCATGCGCAGCCGGGGCGAATAGATCACTCCCAGTTGGGTGCCCCATTTCTGGTGCGCCGTTTGCGCCAGAAGTGGGGATTTTTGCCTGGTACTCGCGCAGCCGTTCGACTTCGCGCGGAATGACCAGGTCTTCGTTCCTGCACAATGCGATGCCGTGCTCGGCGGCGAAGCGCTCCGCGCCTTCGGCGACGAAATAAACGTGCGGACTCTCGCTGAGAATCTTGCGGGCGGCGCGCACCGGATTGCGCAGGCGCTCGACGCAGCCCACGCCACCGGCGCGGAGCGTGGCGCCGTCCATAATGAGGGCGTCGAGCTGGACTTTTCCATCGCGATTCAGAAAGCTGCCGCGGCCGGCGTCGAAAGTCTCATCGTCTTCCATGATGACGACGGCTTCCTCGACGGCGTCGAGCGCCGTGCCGCCGCGCTCGAGCACGCGCCATCCCGCGGCCAGCGCGTGGTTCACGCCATTGAGGTGAGCGTCGACCATGTCGTCGGGCATGGCCCACGCGCCACCGTGGATGACCAGAACGGGATCAGTCGGCAAGAGTTGTCCTTAGAATTGGCGATGCGACTGGATAGGATAGCAGGTGCTGGTTGCTGGCACCGAGTGCGACGTGCCACTGGTCTGGTCACGACCAACGAGCATTGGTTGGTCTCGTTTGTGGTATCGTTACTTCCTTCCCCGAATCGATCGCGTCTTTAGGAGTGCCGGGCCCGTTGCGGAACTACAAGGAAGGCATTGTTGCCGGACGCCCACGGGCCTTTGAGTAGTCGGCCCCGGAATTGAATTTCTCTACGATCCCTTGCTCGGGCAATTGCGCACAACGATTCGACGAGGTGCCACCAAATGAATTCGTCTGGGGGTTGGATAGGAAAAATTAAGAAACCAGAGATCCTGACCGTGCGTTTGATCCAATGCGACCTGGCAAAACATTCTGGGTGGTTTCAGAAGTGTGTGAGCGCTTCCCTTGGTCCTGACGCGACCGCTGCGAAAAAGACGCTCGCCGAATCGATACTCGGGCGGTTACTCCGGCTAGGATTCGATCAAGTTTG
>Ga0302326_10001268_pt1 | contig 64885 bp, 60 predicted proteins | sample Palsa_T0_3_FD_202264 | JGI IMG/M metagenome (GOLD analysis project Ga0302326, IMG submission 202264) | Peat permafrost microbial communities from Stordalen Mire near Abisko, Sweden - Palsa_T0_3 | ecosystem: Environmental > Terrestrial > Soil > Palsa > Peat permafrost | place: Sweden: Abisko...
CTCGCGACGCCCGTTGCCATAGCCAGCCAGTCGCAACCTTCCGAGGTCTATCGGTTTTGATCCCGCGCTATACACGGCCGGAAATGGGCCGCATCTGGAGCGACGAAAACAAATTCCGGCAGTGGCTCGAGGTGGAGCTGGCAGCTTCCGAAGCGCTGGCTGAGATGGGCGTTGTGCCGCCCGAAGCGGCGCGCGCCCTGCGGGCCCATGCTTCCTTCGATGTAGCCCGCATCCTGGAGATCGAGAAAGAAGTTCGTCACGACGTGATTGCCTTCACCACCGCGGTTGCCGAGAACATGCTCCAGGCGGGCTCGCCTGAGCCATCGCGGTGGCTGCATTACGGTCTCACCTCCAACGACGTCGTGGATACCGCCCAGGCGCTGCAGATCCGGCAGGCGTGCCAGATTCTGCTGGCTGGCCTCGAGCGCCTGCGCCAGGTGCTGCGCCGGCGCGCTCTCGAATTCAAAGACACGGTGCAGATCGGCCGCACCCACGGCGTGCATGCCGAGCCGATCACCTTCGGACTCAAATTCGCGATCTGGTACAGCGAAGCGGGGCGCAACCTCGAACGGCTGCGCGCCGCCGCCGAAGATCTGCGCGTGGGCAAGATCTCGGGCGCTGTGGGAACTTTCGCCCATATCGGCCCGGAGGCCGAAGAGCGCATTTGCGAGCGGCTGGGACTGAAGCCCGCACCGGTAACGTCTCAGGTGATCCAGCGCGACCGGCACGCTTTCCTGATCTCGGCGCTTGCGCTGGTCACCGCGCTGTGCGAGAAGATTGCCCTCGAAGTACGGCATTTGCAGCGCACCGAGGTACGGGAGGCCGAGGAGTACTTCGCGCGCGGGCAGAAAGGCAGTTCCGCCATGCCGCACAAGCGCAATCCGGTTACATCCGAGCAGATTTGCGGCCTGGCGCGCGTGGTGCGTGCCAACGTGCAGGCAGCCTTCGAGGATGTCGCCTTGTGGCATGAACGCGACATCTCACATTCTTCTGTCGAGCGCGTCATTCTTCCGGATTCAACCATTCTTGCAGACTACCTGCTCGACAAGACCACCCAACTGGTGGATCGGCTCATGGTTTATCCGGAGCGCATGCGCCGCAACCTGGAGATGACCCGCGGGCTGGTCTTCTCCGGGCAGCTCCTTTTGGATCTGGCGGCCGCGGGAATGTTGCGCGAGCAAGCCTATCGTATCGTCCAAGCGCATGCTATGCGTGCCTGGGAGCAGGAATCGGACTTTCGCGCAGCTATCGAGAACGATCCGGAAATCCGGAGCGTTTTAAGCGCCGGGCAGATCGCCGAGAGCTTCTCTTTGGAGCGCCAGTTGCGAAACGTCGACACGATTTTCCGCCGTGTCTTTACAGAAAATTAATAACAGGGCCACTTTTAAAGGACTTCGCCTCATCTCCCATTTTTTGCGTGTAATGTTAAAGCTTTTCGGTTACATTATTACTGGAGTGTATAAAAGTCTCGATTTGGCGCGTGTCTTGCTGGTAGCAGACGAACTGGCGTCTCGGCTGACGCTGCAGACCCTCTTGCAGGCAGGGGGCTATCGGGTGGACGTGGCGGTCTCTGCGGCCGAGGCATTCTCCAAGCTGGATGAAGGCGAATATCAACTGGTGCTGAGCGAATCGGAAATCGAATCGCGAGAGTCCGGCTCGCAGGTGCTTTCTTACGCGCGCGTCAAGGAGTACAGACCCGCTACCGCACTGGTCACCGCATACCGGGAAGCCAAGGCGCCCCGCTACCCGCAAGGCGATCAGCAGCGGGTTTCCATCAACGCCGAAAATCTTTCGACGCTGCTGGATAAAGTGGCCGGACTGATCGGCATGCGGGCGCAGCAGCGGGCTTATCGTGTTCCCGCGCGAGCAGTGCAATAGGCGCGGAGCATTCAGAACCCCGTCGGGGCGATCCAGTAGCTTTCACGCCATTCGCCGCCGGCCGGAATGCTCTGCAGCTCCTTGTAGACGCCAGCCTGCGCCAGGTTGAATCCATCGGTAATGATCGACATGGGCTCAAAACAGATGAACTTGCCTTGCCGCGGCGCGTAGACCACGGCCACCGTATATTTTGGGCCGTAAATCACAGCGAGCTTTTCGTGCGCGCCTTCCACCCAAAAGGTAGCCCGTTGGGAACTGTCTCGCACCAGGCTGCCGAACACATCGTCGAGCTGTGTGCCCGCCAGCGCCACGGGATCGGGGAAGTCCACAGGCTTACGCTCGCCGGTCGGGATGAGCACATCCGATAGGACCAGGTGATCGCGCGCGGCCAGGTGCACCTTCCATTGGTCGCGGGGCGTATCGTGAAGCTGAAAGTAGGGATGGAATCCGATGCCCACGGGCATGGGCTCGGCTGCATGATTTTCAATGCGCGTCTCCACCTCGAGCACGCCAGCGTGCAGGCGATAGGTCATCTCGATGGTGTGGGCAAAAGGAAATTGCGCCATTAACTCCGGGTATTTCCAAAACTCGAGGCGGCTGGTTGCATGCGCAGACTCGGCGTCCGCCTCCAGCGCCACGACTTTCCAGTCCGCCGAAAATGCCAGCAGACCGTGGATCGGCTTCTGATTGCCGTCGCGGCGCAGATTGCCCAAATCGGGATTCAGCCGGAACTTCTTGCCGTTGGCGAAGAAGGCATCCTGGTCCAGGCGATTGGCCCAGGGCGCCAGGAACGGATTGCCGCAAAGCGCGGGCTTGGCCTTTAACCCGGCCAGGCTTTCCGGCGGCAGCCAGAATGCATTCTTGCCGTTTACCTTAAGCTCATAAGCGATGTTGCCGATGGATGGCGCGATCGAGACTTGCGTGTGGCTCGCGGCATCGGCCAGTTGGAGCACTTCGATGCCGTCTACCACGGCGGTGTGCGCGGAATAATTGGCGGCGGTGGACATAAGCGGAAATAGCAGCGGAAACAGCCCGGCAATCAGTGCTTTCATCGGCAGTCAGTAGCGATCCTGGTCGGGGTCGCGAAGATCGAGCGTGGTCTCCTTCTGGCAGCACCAGCAGGGGCCCGGCTTATAAGTGCGGATGGAACAGACGTCGCACCAGTAAGTGATCAGTTTCACGCGGCCGTCTTTGTGAACGAACATCGCGCGGGTGTGGATGGGATCGACCAGAAACTGGTCTGGCGCGGTGAAGTGGCCCTTGGCTTCGAGGTCGAAGCCGGCCAGCCGGTTGTCGTTCAATACACTCTTGGTAGCCTCGTCGCCATCCAGCGAAATCATGTGGTGATCGCCGGTCTCGAGAGCGGGCGCTTGCCCCGCGCGCTGTACCAGCTTGCCTCGTATGTTGACCGCTTTAGGTTCCTCGCCGAAACCGGCCACGGCCAGGCAGGTAATCAGCACGAGCCAGCGCAATCGCATTTGCTTCTATTGTAATGCTCAGACGGGTTCTACATAAACCGCCGTGCCATAGGCCAATACTTCCGTGACCCCGCTCATGATTTCCGTGGCGTCGTAGCGTGTGCCGATTACAGCGTTGGCGCCCATCGCCGCGGCGTGATTCAGCATCAGCTCAAAAGCGTGCTCGCGGGTTTTCTCACACAGGCTCGTGAGCAGCGTGATGTTGCCGCCCACCAGGGTCTGCAAGCTGGCCCCCACCGTGCCGAAAACGGAACGCGAGCGCACCACAATCCCGCGCACCACTCCCAGGTTGCGTACGATCTTGTAACCGTCCAGGGTGAAGGCGGTGGTCACCATATTTTCGGATACGAATTCTGCCATCAGCTTATCTTGCAGGGCTGCTCCGCCGGAGTCAAGCCTCCCCGCTCAAAAAACATAGCTGATTCCGAGCGACGGGGTGAACTGATTAAAGATGCCGCGCGGAGTGGCCAGCGGCACCGGATGAATCTGCGTCTTGGGGAAGGGCGTGATGTAATCGAGAAAATCGAAGCGCGCAGTGGTATGGCGCTCGACTCTCATCTTGACGCCTCCGCCGCCCACCACCAGCAGCTTCAGATCGTTGCTGGTGGTGAGCGTGGCAATATCGGAAAGCGGCTGGTCCGGATTGCCGGGTCCCCGAATGATGTAGAGCTTGGCGCCCACTCCCGCCGTCACAAAAGGGCGGATCTTGTGATCGAGCGAAAGAAAATGCACATTCACGTCGTAGGAAAATGCGTGGGATTGTCCCTGCAGCCTTGTTTCCGTCCCACGCGCGGCGATGAACGGATCGCCATCCTGGTAGGTATAGCGAAGTTCGCCGGAGAGGTGATCGTACTCGTCCTCCGTGATCACAGCGCTCAATGCAAAGCGGTTCTTAAAGCCGGCCCTGGCTCTGCCATCCGGCGAGAGAATGCTGCCGTCCCGGTATTCCCCATAACCGAGGGCCACGCCGATCTCGGTATCCTGGCCGACGCAGGGGAGTGCGCAGCTACAAGCCAGAAGGACGACTACGCCGCGCGCGCCCATAGAGCCAAGGGTACCGAAGTAAGCGCGCCAATGCACGCGCTCCACCTCGGCGCTATTGCCCGGTAGTGTGCAACAGCACCAGAGTACCGTCGGCGGGACCGTAGGGTAAGTCCGCCAGATTCGTCGCCTCGCTTCCCACCAGCCACAGACTCCCCGAGGTAAAGAACCCGGCATAAAGCGGGTCGTTCAGCAGACTCGGATCTCCGCTAGGGTTGGGGTTGGGGCTGGATACATGGCTCCAACTAGTCCCGTCCCAGTGCTGGACCAGCGAGAGCTCATTCCACGATCCGGCGCTCGGATTTGCCTCGATATATCCGAACGCCCAGAGATTATTCGCCGCTACCGCCACAATGCCCTGCAGCACGTTGTCCCGGGGCACATCGCCGTAATCGAAATTCGGGCTCGGAACCACCGTCCAACTGGTGCCATCCCAGTGCTCGATCAAAGTCCGATTGGGATATTCGATACCGGTGTCCGGCGCGACGGAATCGCCCACGGCCCACACGTTATTGTCGGCCAGCGCCACGATGCCGAATAGCTGGTTTGACCCCGTACCCACGTTCGGGGTCGTCATGGATGTCCATTGAGTTCCGTCCCAGTGCTGGACCTGGGTGCTGCTGGTATTGCCTGAATAGTTAATCCAGCCGGCGGCCCAGACATCGTTCGTGGAGATGGCGGAAATACTCTGGATACAAGACTCGCCAACCGGACTCCCTGTACCTCCCGCGTAGAAAAACGTCCACTGGGTTCCGTCGAAGTGCTCAAAATCGGAGGGGATGCACGAGCCCACCCAAATGTCATCGGCGGATATAGCCGCGATCGACCCCAGTATTTCGCCGACGTCGTCCGGAGATCCCTGAGCGATGCTCCACTTGGTGCCGTCCCAGTGTTGGAGGTTGCCCGTGGTCGTCGACGAGGTTCTAAACGAGCCGACTGCCCACGCATTCGTCGGGGAGATGGTCGCAACACCCCACAGCTTATCGCCGGTGTTACCGACACCTGGAACAGGGAAGCCGGTCCAGCTCGTACCATCGTAGTGAATGGCAGCGTATCCGACAGCCCAGATATCGGTCGGCGAAGACCCCGAGATGGCGAACAGATCGTTGAATAAAAAACGATCGGGATTAGGAGTTTGGACTACCTGGAAGATCGACGTGGCGTCTTGTGCTTGCACTGACGACACCTGGCTCAGCAGGCCGATACCCGAAGCTACGAAAACAATTAGTCCTATCGTATTCGTCATGTGGTTTCTCCAAAATTCGGCGCGATCACCGCACGGTGGAGGCGCTGATGTTAAGTAACACCGAGGCGTCGCCGAGATTGAAGTTGGCGACCGCCAGGTCAGGCAGTCTATCCGCATTGAAGTTTCCCGCGGTCAATCCCACGGGGTCGTTGCCCGCGTCCCAATAAACGGGCGTCGCGAAGCTGCCATCTCCATCGCCCGTCATGACGCCCAGCGCCGCGTTCTGTCCGCTGAGCACTGCCAGGTCCAGCGTGCCGTTCTGGTCGAAGTCCGCCGCGATCATGGCGACCGGATTATTAAATGCGAATGTCACTTCCGCCTGAAAGGTGCCGTTTCCATTTCCAGCCATAAACGCAATCGTGCTCGAGTTCAGATTGGCCACCGCCAGGTCCACTTTCCCGTCGCCGTTGAAGTCCCCCGCCACCACCGCGACAGGACCGCCCGGGTTCGCCAAAGGGTCCTGCTGCGGCTGGAACGTGCCGTCGCCGTTGCCGATCAGCACGGAGAAACTTCCCGCGGAGAGCCCCGCTATGCCCAGGTTCGCCACCGCCAGGTCCAGCTTTCCGTCGCCGTTGAAGTCCGCGGCTGCAAGCGCGATGGGCTCGACGCCAACAGCGGCGTTCAGGGGCGCCTGGAAGGTGCCGTCGCCATTGCCCAGCAGAATCGACACGTTGTTGGAGTTTCCGTTGGCCACTGCCAGATCCAACTTTCCGTCGCCATTAAAGTCGCCCGCCAGCAACGTCGTGGGCGCGTCGGCTGCACCGAAGTCCACCGCCGCTTGAAACGTGCCATCCCCGTTGCCCAGGAATATCGAAACGTTGTCGAGGTCCTGGTTGGCCACCGCCAGATCCGTTTTGCCGTCGCCATTGAAATCACCGGCCACCACCGCTACTGGCCGGAGCCCGGTAGCCAGGCTACCCGAAGCAGTGAAACCGCCGGTTCCATTGCCTTCGAGCAAGCTGACGCTGTTGGAACTCCGGTTGGCTACGGCCAGATCCAGTTTTCCGTCGGCATTGAAGTCACCGGTGGCTATCGACAGCGGCAACTGCCCCACCGCCACTGACGGCGCTGCCTGGAACCTGCCCTTCCCTTCGGCCAATAGCACGGTCACCACATTGGGCGCCAGGTTGGCGATCGCCAGGTCGGTCATATGGTCGCCATTGAAATCACCTGTGGCGATGGCGAACGGGTCGTTCATCTCAAGCAGTTTCGGCGCCGCGAACGTTCCATTTCCTTTACCCGCCAGCAGCGCCAGCGTATTGGTGTAGCGATTGAGCACGGCCAGGTCGATCTTGCCGTCGCCGTTGAAATCCAGAGCTGCCAGAGCCCATGTGCCTATGCCGCCGGAGTCGACTGTGGCAGGCGTTCCGAAATTGCCGCCGCCGGTTCCCAGCAGGATGGTGACATTGTTTGAGGCATTATTGGCCAGCGCCAGGTCCGGAATCCCGTCGCCGTTGAAATCGGCAACTGCCATCCAGTTGGGGTTGTTTCCGATACTGAAAATGTCCTTCGGCTTCGAGAACGTGCCATCGCCGTTTCCCAGCAGTATGGCCAGCACGGAATTCACTCCGGACTGATTCACCACCGCCAGGTCCAGCTTTCCATCGCCATTCAGATCGGCCGCCGTGACGAACATCGGATCTGCCAGCGCGAACACTTTGACCGGCGTGCCGAAGGTGCCATCGCCATTGCCCGGCAATACGTAGACGTAGTTGCTATTCTCGATGGCCAACGCCAGGTCGAGTTTGCCGTCGCCGTTGAAGTCCCCGGCCGTAACCGAGTTCGACGATCCAACCTCTTTCAGATACGTCACCACCGGCTGGAAAGTCCCGTCGCCATTGCCAATGGCTATCGACAGGGAGCCGGTTCCTTCCAGGTTGGCGATGGCCAGATCCGGGTGCCCATCGCCGTTGAAATCGCCGGCGATCACGGATCCCGGGGACGCGTACTCGCCTACCAGGACGGACGTCGCCTGTCGAAACCTTCCATTGCCATTGCCCAGCAGGATGTAAACCAGGCCCGCGTCTCCAGTCACCGCCTGATCCAGGTGGCCGTCGCCATTGAAGTCGGCCACCGCTATCGAAGACGGGGCGGCCTCCGAGGGTGTGGGCTGGATCACCAGGCTCTTGCCGGCTTGGAAGGACACTGCAGCCTGCAGAGTCAGCGCCATCAGCAGGACAGTGATGAGAAAAGCGGTGCGTTTCACCATGCGGTCAGCATCGCAAATTTCGATGCGCAGGACGAGAAGACAAAATGTAAATTACTCGCGGCCTTTTTTCCGGATGTGAGATAAGGCGCAAATGACGGCGCCTCCCCGCCGCTTGCTACAATCGCTGTTCATGGCTAAGCGGGTCTCGCTGTTCGTCACCTGTGTGGTGGATCAACTCTTTCCCAGGGTGGGCATGGCCATGGCCGAAGTGCTCGAACGCCTCGGCTATCAGGTCGATTTTCCGGAGGACCAGACCTGTTGCGGGCAGCCGGCCTTCAATACCGGCTATCGCGAGGAGGCCCGCCAGGTGGCCCGCCATTTCGTCAAGGTCTTTCGCAATTCAGAATACGTGGTGGTCCCCTCCGGTTCGTGTACGTCGATGATCGCGCATCATTTCCACGAGTTGTTTCACAAGGAGCCGGAGATGCGGGATGCCGTGGACGCGCTGACGCCGCGAGTCTGGGAGTTTTCGCAATTCCTTCTCGAAGCAGCCAAAGTGGACGATGTGGGCGCGCGCCTCGAAGATGTGGTCACCTATCATGACAGTTGCCACGCGCTGCGCGAATTCGGTATCAAGGATGGCCCGCGCCGCCTGCTCTCCCATGTGCGCGGCCTGGAGCTGCGTGAAATGGATAACGCCGAAGAGTGCTGCGGATTCGGCGGCACTTTCTCCGTCAAGTTTCCAGGGATTTCCGGAGGCATGGCGCGCACTAAGATCGATTCCATCGTACGCACCGGCGCGAGAACCGTGGTGAGCCTGGATTCCAGTTGCCTGATGCAACTGCAAGGCGCTCTGTCGCGCGCGGATTTGCCGGTGCGCACCATGCACCTGGCCGAGGTTCTGGCCAGCCGCTAGCCCATACTCTATGTCCGTCGCATTCGACGAGAAGATTCAAAAAACACTTGCGGACGCCAACCTGCAACTGGCCGTCTACACCGCCACGGGCCGGTTGATCGAGCATCGCAAACATGCCGTGCAGGCCTCCGTATTGCCGGACTACCAGGAGCTGCGCACCCAGGCCAACGCCCTTAAGAAACACACCATCGACAATCTGGATTTCTACCTCGAACAGTTCGAGCAAAATGTCGCGGCCCACGGCGGCAAAGTCGTCTACTGCGAAGATGGCACCGAAGTCGCCGATTTCGTGCTGAGCCTGGCCAAGGAGCGCCAGGCTGCCCTGATCGTGAAATCGAAATCCATGACTACCGAGGAGATCGATCTCAACGAACGGCTCGAGCATCATCAGCTCGAGTCGGTGGAAACCGACCTGGGCGAGTACATCCTGCAACTGGCGCATCAGCGTCCCTACCATATCGTCGCGCCTGCCCTGCATATGACCCGCTACGAGGTGGGCGATATTTTCACCGAGCGCCTGGGCGTGGCCAACGAAACCGTGCCCGAAAAGCAGGCGCTCATCGCGCGCGGTGTCCTGCGGCAGAAATTTCTGAACGCCGATATCGGTATCAGCGGCGCCAATTTCCTGATCGCCGATTCCGGCGCCGTCGTGCTGGTGGAGAACGAGGGCAATGCGCGGCTGACGACTTCGGCGCCCAAGATCCACATCGCGGTGGCGGGCATCGAGAAGCTCATTCCGCGCGCGCAGGATCTGGCAGTGTTTCTCAAGCTGCTCGGCCGCAGCGCCACCGGCCAGGCGCTGACGGTCTACACCTCGTTCCTCTCCGGACCGCGCCGTCCGGGCGAGATCGACGGTCCGGAAGAGTTCTACGTGGTCCTGCTCGACAATGGCCGCACCAAGCTGTTGGGAGATCGCGAGAAGCGGCAGTCGCTCTATTGCATACGCTGCGGCGCCTGCCTGAATCACTGCCCGGTCTACCGCAAGATCGGCGGCCACAGTTTTCCCTGGGTGTATTCCGGCCCCATAGGCGCCATCATCACGCCGCAATTCCTGGGCATGGCGCATGAGCCCGCCCTGCCCTTCGCTTCCAGCCTGTGCGGCGCTTGCCTGGAAGTTTGCCCGGTCAAGATCGACATCCCCAAAGTGCTGCTGGAGCTGCGTGCCGATGTGAAAAAGGCCGAGGCGCGCGAAGGGCGCGGCCGGCTGGAACGGCTGGCGTTCCAGGTGTGGGCCTGGATCATGTGCCATCCGCGCGTTTATGAAATGGCGGCAATGGTCGCGGGCGGCATGGCTCCGTCGGAGAATGGCCGCTGGCTGCGGCGCGTGCCGGGTCTTCTCAATGTGCCGCCGGTCAGCGCATGGCTCAGCCAGCGGGACCTGCCGCCCGCGCCCCCCAAAAGCTTTCGCGAGATGTGGAGAAAGCGCTGAATGTCCCGCGAGCACATCCTGCACAAGGTGCGTACCGCCTTGGGGCGCACCGCCGGGCCGCCGGCAAGCGATCTCCCGCCCGTGAGGATCCGCATTTGCGAAATGGATCCGGAGACGCGCGTCACGAGCCTCTTGCGCCGTGTCGAGGCGCTGGCGGGTAAAACGCTGCGGGCGGCCGATCCGGAAGAGGCGCGCGCGTATGTCGGTACGATACTCAACGGCCGATCGGCGGTGGCCTCCAACGCGCCGTTTCTGAGGCACTGCGGAATTCTGGATCTTCCGGGCGTGCAGTCGGGCTTCACCACCGCGCCTGAATTGCGCGCGCTCTGCGTCACGGCGGGTGTGGGCATCACCAGCGCCGACTACGCCCTGGCCGACACCGGCACGCTGGTTATGCTTGCGAGTCCCGAGGAAGCCCGGCTGATCTCCCTGCTGCCGCCTGTGCATATGGCAATCGTCCCGCAAGAGCGAGTGCTCACAGGACTCGATGAGTTGCTCACCATCCTGCCCGACCCCGCCGCGCAGACCAGTTCGATGGTGTTGATCACCGGCCCCAGCCGCACAGCCGATATCGAGCAGATCCTGGTCCGCGGGGTGCATGGGCCCGGGGAGATTCACGTCGTGGTGGTATGAAAGCCGTCGCCATCTGCCTGATCTTTTGCGCCTGCGCATGGGCGCAGTCTCATCATCACGAGCCGGATACGGAAGCGGCCATCGACCTGGCAAAAGTGCCCAAGCCGATGGTGTTGGAAGGCATCGGCCACAGCCACATCGCCATCACTACGAAATCGCCCGAAGCGCAGCAGTGGTTCGATCAGGGTCTGGCGCTGCTGCATTGCTTCTGGGATTACGAAGCATTGCGCGCCTTCGCGGAGGCCATCCGATTCGACCCCGACTGCGCCATGTGTCACTGGGGCATCGCGCGGGCCATAACGATGCGTGGTGGAAATGAAGACCAGGCAAAAGCTGAGCTGGCCAAAGCCAAAGACCTGAGCGCGAAGGCTTCCGACCGCGAGCAGCGCTACATCAAGGCGGACGTCGAGTCGAACGGCAAGAAGGGGGATGAGGCCGGCCAGGCGCTTGCCAAAGAGATGGAGGCTCTCATCGCGCGCTACCCCGAGGATGTCGAGGCCAAGCTGCTCTACGCGCTCGCGCTGGGTCATGGTTATGACGAGAAGGGCGATCCGCGCCTCGGCACGGTTTATGGCCAAGCCACCTTGCGCGAATTGCTGCGTGAGTATCCCGATAACGCCGCCGCCAACCACTATTGGATTCACGCCGTCGAAGGCAGCGCGCATCCGGAGTGGGCCGTAGCAAGCGCGGAGAAGCTGGGCACTCTGGCTCCCGCGTCCGGCCACATGGTGCACATGCCGGGACACATTTTTTTTCGTATCGGCGACTATGAGCGCGCGCGGCAGATCTTCCTGGCCGCCATGCGCGTCGACCAGGACTACATGGCAAAGCAGCATGTTGCCGTTCGCGACGACTGGAATTACGCGCACAATATCAGTTACCTGATCGCTGATTGCGCCGAGGAGGGCCGCTACACGGAAGCCACCGAGCACGCACGCTCGCTCGTCAACCTCGCCAACGATCCGGACCGCACCGAGAGCCCTGGATTCTATGTTCTGCAGATCGGCAGCACGGCGGCGCGCCTCGCCATACGCTACGGCCGGTGGGACGACGCCATCGATCATCCCATGAGCTTCGGCGTTCCCGATGACAAGCTGAGCCTTTGGGCGCGTGAATATCGGGATGGCATCGTCCTGTACGCGCGCGGCATGCGGGCCGCGGAGGCCGCCCAGGTGGCGGAAGCGGAAGCGCAGTCGAACGCGCTTGACGCGCTGCTATGGCGTCTCTCGCAAGAGGATCTCGACGATAAGGGCGACGATAAGGGCAAGGGTCCGCGCGACCGCGTTCTGAGGCTGCTGGGAACAGCCTCGCTCGAGCTTCGCGGCGATATCGCCGGCCACCGGGGTGATTTCGAAGCCGCGCGCGGCCTGCTTACGCGCGCCGATGAGGCGGAAAAGAAAGTGGGTTATTCCGAGCCCCCGCAGTACTCGCGCCCGGCGCTCGAGGTGCTCGGTGCGGTGTCGGTGCGCGCGGGCAAATTCGAAGAAGCACGCTCCGCCCTCGGTCAGGCGCTGGCCCAACGGCCTCACTCCGGATTCGCTTTATACGGTATCGCGGCGGCATGGGAGAAAGAAGGAAAGCGGAGCGAAGCAGCTAAGGCCTATCGCGATTTCCTCGAAGCCTGGTCCCATGCGGATCGCGATTTACCGCAAATCCGCACCGCGCAGGAATTTCTAGCGGGCCAATAACTCGCCGCGCACACGATCCCTATAGCGCCGCGCGAGTTCGAGCACGCGCCGGTACTCGCCGGCATCTACCTCCCGCTCGCAGCAGGCGATCATCAGGGCTCCATCGTCCTTGAAGTTTCCATCCCACTCCATCACCTGCTCGTCGCTCCACTCCTGCGCGTACTGCCGCATCTTCTCGTCGGGCATGCGATCGAAGTACGCCCGCAGATTGACGCTGGTTTCGTCCGGCCGTTCGTCTTCCCACGGCGCCTGTTCAAAATTCCAGATCGGCTGTTGCATATTATTCTCTGTGAGCGGCGCTTTCCAGCAGTTCGATGCGAATTCTATCCGGCCCTTCGATGAAGGCGGAGGCCGGGTCCTCGGTCACCTTGATGCCGTCTTTGCGCAGACGGTCAAGCGTTTCGCGCAGATGGTCCACGCTGAAAGCCAGGTGATCGACTACCCGGCCCGCGGTCGGCTCGAACGTCTTACGGTTCCGCCAGAGCTCCGGCATGGCGTCCCTCGCATATTCCACGGGGAAAATGATGATATTCACGTTGTCCATCTGCAGCGAAGCCAGCGGCGCGGCGTGCACGCCTCGATAGATGCGCGCCTCGCGTGGCCCGATATATCCAGTCACTCCGAAATATCTCTTGTACCACTCTCCGACCGCGATGGGGTCTTCGCTCAACAAATGTATGTGTCCGAAGCGATGATGAGAGGCGGTGTTGAGCTCGATCAATGCGTGGTCCGGTCCATCGACATAAGCAAAGAAGAAACTACCCGGCGGCTTGCCCGCCAGATCGCTGATATCGGTAATCGGTGTCTCAAACCGCGTTCCGGAATCCAGCTGCTTCCGATACGCCGCCTGCATATCTTCCGCTCCCCAACCGAAGTGCCAGATAGCGGAGACAATCTCCGCAGGAGGTGCGCCCGGTGACTTGGTAAACAGAATCCATGACTTCTGCGTCCACAACGCGTCGGTCCGCCCTTGAAACTTAGCCTTCTCGCAATCGAACTTGGCAGTATAGAAATTCATCGCGGCGGCGGGATCGGCGGAGTTGAGATGGATGTGATGAAAGTGCGCCTTGGGCGGTTCCTGGCCGGCAGCCGATATAACTAACGCAAATACGCCAACCCGACTTAGTACTCGCATGTCTTGCTGTGTACCGTATACTTCTTGACGGCTTTCTTCGGACCTTCCGCATTGTGACAGTCGAGACAGATAGGGCCGCTCAGCATCAGGCGATGCCGGGCCGGGGTGTGCTCGTGAATCCTGTGACAACTGATGCAGGTGACCTCGCCTCCGTTCATCACAATATCGCGGGCGTTGCGGAGGATGTGGCGGTCGCCCGCATTCAGATCGACATCGTCCGCCTTAGTGAAATCGACTTGGAAGTCTTCAAACAGGTTATCGCCCGCCACGAAGTTATCCGGATAAGGCAGGCCGCTGGCTTTCGACTTACCCATGCGGAGATGGCACTGTCCGCAGATCGAAACGATCTGTTTGGGATCCCGGGAGTGCGTCTTCGAAAACCACACCAGCGAGATATCGTTAGGATGATTCTCCGGCGCCACGCCGTGACAGGTATAGCAATCGAGCGACGCCGTCGAGAAAGTGTGTGTCTGCGGATCGACAGCGGTCGAGTGACAGCCCGCGCAGCGCGACGCGAAAGCCTGCCGATCCCAAGCCTTGCCATCGGGCGAAAGCAGGTCGAATTTTCCGTAGCCGTCCGCCTTCAGCCCGCGCTGGGGCGGGTGCGCGCCCAGGACATACGCGGCATCCGGCGGAAAGTCTTCGGTCTCTCGCGGGTGGATGGTGCGGGCGTGCGGATTCTGCTCCCAGCTGTCGGCTACCTTCACACGATGACAGAACAGGCACTCATCGCCGGTCACATACTTAGGAACAGGCTGGCCGGCATGAGTCTGGGCGAGTAAGCGGCAGCAGATCGCCAACGCGCCCATAGCGCATCGGCTTAGTCGTCGGCCCGCACCCACCCGAACGCCTCATTCGACCGTTGGCCGCCTCTGTCCAGATACGCGGTCTTCAACCGTGACAGAGCGTCGGCAGGCAGCGGATTGCGCCTGGCAGTCACGTCGATCTGGTAAAGCTTGGCGGCATTCAGCCCGAAGATCTTCGCCTTGTCCTGTTTCGTAATTTTGCTGTAGCCGAACTTTTCGCAAATTTCATCGCTGATCTGGAAGCGCTTGAATGCGTCGATCACCCATTGCGGCGAGCCCCACCACAAACAATCCGTGCCCCAGATCACGTGATCGACACCGTAGTATTTGATGTTCTTGCCAATGCCGTGCATCGCGATCGTCGGATTCGAGATGGCCAGCGGCCCGAAGAAACTGCCAATCTCCGGGTATACATTCTTCATATCGGGATTGCGCCGCTTGAGGTCCATCAGCACGTTGTGCCAGGCGAAGTCGCCGGTCACCGGATCGTATTTGTCGCCTTGCTCCCAATTGGGCTCGTTGGGGCCATGCTGAATGGCGGAGTGATAAATCACCCAGGTGATGTCCGGATTCCGAAGCGCCGCTTTCTCAATGTCTTTGGGATTCGCCAGATGACCGAGTATGCGGGACTGATAAGAGTAACCCTTGTGTACGCTGAAAATCTTCATGCCGCGCTTACGCGATTCCTCGATGAACCACTGCGCGTTGTCATCGTCGCACTGGAACCCGCCGCCCGAGCGGCCCGGATCGGTGTGACAATACCATTTCCATGACGCGACCTTGTACAGGTTCAACTCCCGCTCCATCTGCTCGATCGTCGCGGCTTTGTCCATTTTGTTATTGGCGCGGTCCCAGTAGTGATTCGGAGCGAGATTGCCCTGACTGATCGCGCGCTTGGACTGTGCCAGTGTGTTGATCTCATCGCGAGCCTGCGCCATCAGCCAGCTCGGCAGAATATTCAGGCCGCGCGTGCGCTCCGCGCCTTCCAGAACCTTGCCCGTCTTATCGCGCTGGTCTTCTTTGCCAGGCACGCCCGAGATGACAATCATGTCCGTCTCGCTGTCGAAGAACATCTCCTTGATGAAATTGTGGAAGCTGTAGGCCTCTTTATCCTCCTTGAGCTTGAATCCCATGTTCTGGAAGAATTCCATCTTGCTGACATCGCCGCGCAGCCCGATCGGAACGCCGTTGGTGAAGTGGGATTGCACATCCAGCACGAAGTACTCGCCCTTGGGCAGTTTCTCCTCGTAAGCGCCGGCCTCCGTCGCCTCCGCCTCATCCACATCCCACACCTTGCCCCAGACCTTGTTGGCAGCGAGGAAGCACGCAGCCAGACCCATCGGTGTGGCCATGAACTTCCGGCGGTCCATACCCAGTTTCTTCGACTTTTCGTCGGCAAGCTGGCCGGTCCAATACTCTACTTCTTTTTGCTTTTGCGTCTGCCGGCGCGGAATATACTCCTCGTTAGAGACTAATTGCGTCGGCACGGGCGAATCCACGCCCTTCAAATGATCTCGCTTTCCTTTTCGTATCCACATGGATCGACCCTCGTTCGGAACCTTCAGAATTATACCGCCGCCGTGGTAGCATGGACTAGCATCCCGTTTTGGTTGACATTCATAGTCATATCCTGCCCGGTCTCGACGATGGCGCCAAGACTCTCGAGATTTCGGTAGCGATGCTGGGCTTGGCCGCCGGGTCGGGCACTACCGACATCGTCGCTACGCCGCACGCAAATCTCGAGTTCGCTTTCGATCCGGATCTGATTGATCAAAAGATCGCCGAGCTGCAGGCCGCCGCCGGGCCCAGCCCACGCATCCATCGCGGTTGCGACTTTCATCTGACCATGGAAAATATCGACGATGCGCTGGCCCACCCTGCCAAATACGCCATTAATCATAAGTGCTACGTGCTCGTCGAATTTTCCGAGCTGCTTATCCCGCGGACTACGCAGGAGATCTTCCACCGTTTCCAGGGCGCCGGCCTGACTCCCATCGTCACCCATCCCGAGCGCAACACGCTGCTGCGCAGCCGCCTCGACCAGTTGCAGTCCTGGGTTGAAAATGGCGCGCTGGTGCAGGTTACCGGACAATCCTTGCTGGGCAGGTTCGGCCGCTCCGCCAAGTCGGTTGCAACCGAGTTGATGAAGCGCGCCATGGTGCATTTCATCGCCAGCGACGCGCACGACACGGAGCGCCGCCCGCCGGTTCTCCGAGACGCGTATGACTATGTCGAGAAGACCTGGGGCGCCGGCCGCGCTAAAGCGCTGTTCGTCACCAATCCGCGGGCGGTCCTCGCGGGTGACTTCATCGGCGATCTTCCCGGCTCCGCCCCTCCGAAACGCAAATGGTACCGGCTGGGCTTCTGATCGTCGAATGCTTCATTGCGCCGCGGCCGCTACCAGCCCTTGAACTTGGTGAGTTTCGTTTGCGCGAGCAGAAAGACTACCAGCAGCGACTCGATCAGCTCAGTCAGGAACTCGGTGACAAGCTGTCCCGCCGTGAGCGCCAGCCTGTCCCAGGGCTCGGTCCTAGTTGGGATCGAATCCATCTCCTCGCGGTAGGTTGAGCTTGAACACCACTCCGCAGCCGATCCCGCCGCGTCCCGAACCACCCCCCCAACACTTTTTACGAACTGAACCCAATCCCCCATAACACTCTAACCACCAACCACTTACCCCCATAATCGCAAAGCCCGCCGCCATTGTGGTAAATCATAAGATTGACCCCCGTCACGGGCAGCGCCCCCATGATCGAGGCCGCCGGCCTCAGCAAATTCTACGGAGACTTCGCCGCCATACGCGACGTCAGCTTCTCCATCCCCCTGGGCCAGGTCGCCGCCTTCCTCGGCCCCAACGGCGCCGGCAAATCCACCACCATGAAAATCCTCACCGGTTATCTCGCCCCCAGCGCGGGCGCCGCGCGCATCGCCGGCCTGGATGTCCACTCCCACCGCATCGCTGCCGCGGAGCGCCTCGGCTACCTGCCCGAAAACGGGCCGCTCTACCCCGACATGACGCCCCTCGGGCTGCTCAAATTCTTCGCCCGCGCACGCGGACTCCGCGGCGCACACCGCCAACAGCGCCTCGAATCCGTCATCGCCCGCTGCGCCCTCGAAGCCGTCATCGAAAAGCCCATCCACAAGCTTTCGAAAGGCTACCGGCAACGCGTCGGCATGGCCCAGGTCCTGCTCCACGAGCCCGATGTCCTGATCATGGACGAGCCCACCAGCGGCCTCGATCCCAATCAAACACGCGAGGTTCGCGAAACCATACGCGAGCTCGGCCGCAGCAAAACCATCCTGCTCTCCACCCACATCCTGCAGGAAGTCGAGGCCATGGCCGGCCGCGTCATCTTTATCCACCGCGGCCGCGTGGTCTTCGACGGCACCCCCGCCGCCATGCAAACCGGCTATCCCTCGCTCGACGACGCCTTCCACGCGCTCACCGGAGCCGCCTTGCCCGAACCAGGACCATGCACCCCCGCAAACGCGTAATCCGCGCCATACTGCTGCGCGAGCTGGCCTCCTACTTCGGCACGCCCACCGGCTACGTCTTCATCACCCTGTTTGTCTTTCTCAGCGCCATGGCCGCCTTCTGGCAAGAGCGCTTCTTCTCCACCAACCTCGCCAATCTCGATCAGCTCAACCGCTTCTTCCCCTACCTGCTCATCTTTCTCGTGCCCGCCATCACCATGGGCTTGTGGTCCGAAGAAAAGAAGCAGGGAACCGAAGAATTGCTGCTCACCCTCCCGGCCGCCGACGTGCAAATCGTGCTCGGCAAGTATCTCGCGGCGCTGGCCATCTACTCCGTGGCGCTCCTGTTTTCCCTGAGTCACGTCGTAGTGCTCTGCTGGCTCGGCAGCCCCGACCCCGGCCTGATGGTCTCCACCTATTTCGGCTACTGGCTCATGGGCGCCGCCCTGCTCTCGCTCGGCATGCTGGCCTCCGCACTCACCGCCAACCTGACCGTCGCCTTCATCCTCGGCGCGCTATTCTGCGCCGTCCCCGTCTTCCTCGATTACGCCGGAGCCATCCTCAGCGGCGCACCCCAGCGCCTCGCCGAAAAATTGTCGATCGTAGAACAATTCCGCGATCTTTCGAATGGCATTGTCACTCTCGGACCCCTGGTCTATTTCATCTCCTTCGCGCTCGCCGTCCTTTACTTGAATGTCATCCTGTTGGGGCGCCGCCGCTGGCTTACCGGTCCCAGGTCTCCCTGGATGACCGCCCATCTGCTCGCACGCGCCGTGGCGCTGGCGGTGATCGTCGCCAGCCTGACACTGCTTGCTTCCAACTCGCGCCTGCGCCTCGATGCCACCTCCGGCCAGATCCATTCGCTCTCCCGCGAAACCAGGACCCTGCTGCATTCGCTCAACCCGCGCCAGCCCGTCTTCATACAGGCCTACTTCAGCCCCGATGTTCCGCGCAGCTATGTCGAAGCCCGCGCCGGTCTGGTCACCATGCTGCGCGAATTCGAAGGAGCCGCGCACGGTGCCGTAGACGCTAAGATCGTTGAGACCGTCAAATACTCGCCGCAGGCCCGCGAAGCCCAGGAGCGCTACGGCATTCGCCCCTTTCGCGTGCCCGCCGCTGAAGAAAGCTCCGGCGCGGTCAACGATATTTTCCTGGGCCTCACCTTCACCTGCGGCTCCGAAGAGTTCGTCATCCCTTTCTTCGATCGCGGCCTTCCCGTCGAATATGAGCTCATGCGCTCCATCCGCGTGGTCTCGCGCGCCCGCCGCAAGAAGATCGGAATTCTGGATACGCCCGCCAAACTGTTCGGCGGCCTCGATTTTCAAACCAAAGTGCAGGCCAACGAATGGTCCATCGTCTCCGAGCTCCGCAAACAATACGAAGTCGCGCAAATATCGCCGGACGCCGATTATCCCGAAGACCTCGACGCGCTCATCGCCGCGGTGCCTTCCGCGTTGACCCCGCCCCAGGCCGATCGCCTCACCGCCTACGTCAAGCGCGGCAAGCCCACTCTGTTGCTGCTCGATCCCATGCCGGCCTTCAACCTCGATCTCGCTCCCAAAACCAACCTGCGGCCGCTTATGGATCTGCTGGGCGTCGCCTGGGAGCCCAACCGCATCGCCTGGGATAATTACAATCCGCATCCGCAGCTCAAACGCCTCCCGAAAGAAGTGGTGTTCGTCGCAAAAGGTTTCAACCAGCAGGACCAGGTCACCGCCGGCCTGCAGGAGGTCGTCTTACTCTATCCCGGCATTCTCAAGAGCCAGGGTACAGGCGTCCCCTTCGTCCCTCTGCTCAAGACCAGCGACAATTCCGGAACCGTCCGTTTCGACGATCTGGTCGAGCGCACTGTGTTCGGCGTTGCCATCAACGAGGCGGTTGCCCACCAGCCCGACGACGGACATCACGTCCTGGCGGCCCGCATTCAGGGCCGCGGGAATGGCGGACCGGTCAATGCCATCCTGATCGCCGACGTGGATCTGATGGGCGAAGAATTCTTCGACCTGCGCCGCAAAGGCGCCGAGAATCTGAACTTCGATAACGTCACCTTCCTGCTCAACTCTGTCGATCAACTCGCGGACGATCCATCCTTCATCGCCCTGCGCAAACGCCGCCCTAAGCAGCGCACGCTCGAAGCCGTCGAGGCCCGCACTCGCGCCTATGAAGCCCAGCGCCTGCATGAAACTCAAATGGCCGAAGCCATGGCCGACCAGCGCCTCAAAGAAGCGCAGGCCCGCCTCGACCGCTCCGTGCGCGAAGTCCAGCAGCGCACCGATCTTGACGACCAGACCAAGCAGGTCATGATCGCCAATCTACAAACGGCCGAAAACCGCCGCCTCGAAGTAGCCCGCGCCAATATCGATGACGAGAAGCAGCGCCAGATCGAAGACAGCCGCGCCGAGATGGAAAACTCCATACGCGGCATTCAGAACACCATCAAACTGATGGCCGTGGCGCTGCCGCCCATTCCCGCGTTCATCGTTTTCCTGATCGTCTCCGTGCGCCGCCTGCGTCGCGAGCGCATCGGAGTGCCGGTCGACCGGCTGGTCTCCAAGGACGCCGCATGAAAGAGAGCTACAAGACCGCGGCGCTGGCAGTCACCGCGCTGGCGCTTGCCATCTCGGCGGCCGTGGTCGAGCCCGAAAGCCGCGTCCCCGCAATCATGAGCGATCAGGGCCAGCCTTTCTATCCCCACTTCACCGATCCCAACGCCCCACGCACCATCGAAGTCGTCGATTACGATGAAGCTACCGCCACCGCCGAAGCGCTCAAGGTGCAATTCCAGCATGGCAAGTGGCTCATCACCTCGCACTACAACTACCGCGTCGATATCGGCGACCGCCTGGCCAAAACCGCTGCCGCGCTCATGGATCTCAAGAAGGATATGGTCCGCTCCGATTCGCCGCTCGATCATGCCAGATACGGCGTCGTCGATCCGCTCGATGAAAAAACCGGCGGCCTCACCGGCCGGGGCAAGCGCGTGACCCTGCGCGATGCGCGCGGCGGCATCCTGGCCGATTTCATATTGGGCAAGCCGCTCGAAGGCAAGCCTGGATTTCGTTACGTCCGCTTACCCGGTCAAAAGCGGACGTATGCGGTAAAGACCGCCGCCGATCCCTCCGCCCGCTTCGGCGACTGGGTCAACGCCGGCCTGTTGCGCATCGCCGCCGGCTCCATTCGTAAAGTAACCGTCAATCGCTACAATCTCGATCCTGCCGCCGGCCGCTTGACCAACATGGAAACCACCGTGCTCACCAGCGACCACGGCCAGTGGAAAGCGGGAGGCGGCCAGAAACTGAACCTGCCCGCCGTGCATGCCATGGTTGCCGCGCTTGATGGTTTGACGATCGTGGATGTGCGGCCCAAGCCTCCTGGCCTGGCGGCCGATCTCCGCCGCGAGACCGTCGAGCTCTCGCTCGAAACCGCGCTCTCGCTGCGCCAGAAGGGCTACTTCATCACCCAAAATGGCCACGTGTACTCGAGCGAGGGTGACCTCACCGTCGAGACCGGTAACGGTCTGGTCTACTCGCTACGGTTTGGAGAAGTGGCCGCCGCCGATACCCGATCCGGCGCCCCTGGCGACAACCGCTATCTCTTCGTCATGGTCCACTCCGATACCGCGCCCGCACGCGCTCTCGAATTGAACGACCGCTTCGCCGATTGGTATTACGTGATCAGCGGCAAGGATTTCCAGGATCTCAGGCTGGGCCGCCCGGCCACCGCGCCGCAGGCACTGCCGCCGCCGCAGCCAACGCCATCGCCCGAAACCCCGCCTTGCTAAACTGAAAGGACTAAACGGAAAGGCATGGCGGCAAATCTGGCGCCCATAGGCAGTCTGGTCGGCGAAGTTGCGGACCTGCGCGGCGTGCGCGAGTGTCTGCAATGGTTCACTCGCGAGAAGCAGTGGATCAGCGAGACCCATCTACAGCTTTGCCGCGTGCCGGCGCCCACTTTCCTCGAGCAGCAGCGCGCCGAGTGGATCGTGGCGCAGTTCCGCAGTTTCGGATGGCAGGCAATCATCGATCGTGCCGGCAACGTGGTCGCCACCCTCGAGCCGCTCGCCGAAGGTCCCTACGTAGCGCTGACCGCCCATCTCGACACGGTGCTCGCGCCGCGCACCAGGGACGATATCACCATCGATCCGGACGGGCGCTTCCGCGGTCCAGGCATCTCCGACAACGGCGCGGGTCTGGCTGCTCTGCTGGCCGTCGCGCGATCTCTCAAGTCATGCCCGCCCATCGAGGGTTGGTATTCCAGCCCGGTACTCGTCGCCAATGTGGGCGAGGAGGGCGAGGGCAACCTGAGCGGCATGCGCTATCTTTGCAAGCAATCCCCGCTCGGCAAGAAAATCGGCGCTTTCCTGGTGCTCGATGGCGCGAGCATCGATCACATCACCAGCCGCGCGCTCGGCAGCCGCCGTTTCGAAGTCGTGTTCAGCGGTCCGGGCGGCCATAGCTGGAGCGATTACGGAGCGGGCAACCCGGTGCACGCTCTGGCGCGCGCCATATCTCTGTTTTCCGATTCCCATGTGAACGACGCTCCCAGATCCAGCATCAACGTCGGCTTCATCGAGGGTGGCACCGGCATTAACGCCATCCCGCCGCTCGCGCGCGCCAAAGTCGACATACGCTCGGAGAGCAACGAAAAGATAGATGAGCTGGTGGATCTGCTGACCACCGCCATCGAGCGTTCGCTCGACATCGAGAATCAGCGCGCCACCGGCGCCAAAGTGGCCGTGAAGATCCGCGAGATCGGCGCGCGCCCCGCCGCCATCCTGCCGGAACACTCGCCTATCCTCTCCTATTTAAGGGCGGTTGACAGCCATCTTGGCGTCCGCTCTCACTTACACTGTGCTTCGACTGACGCCAACATTCCCCTCTCGCTCGGTATCCCCGCAATTTCGATCGGGGCCGGCGGCCAGGGTGGCGGGGCCCACAGCGCGCAGGAATGGTTCAGGCCGGAAGGCCGCGATCTGGGCCTGAAGCGCATTCTCCTGACCCTCTGCCTGCTCTTGCGCGATCCTCAGTTCCGGCCTAGGGCGCCTGGCGCGCAGTGATGCGCATCGAGCGGCGGGCGGAAGCCGCGCTGGTTTTCAATACTCTCATCTGGGGCTCGACCTTCGTAGTCGTCAAACAGGCTTTGCGCGATGTGTCGCCGGTGCTGTTTCTGGCATTGCGTTTCTCGCTCGCAACCGTCGCCCTGCTGGTGCTGTTCCGCAAATCCTGGAGCCGGCCTCACAAGCCTCGATGGTCGCTCGCCGGAGGCGTCATCGCGGGTGTATTTCTGTTCTCCGGATACGCCTTCCAAACCATCGGCCTCCAGTTCACCACCGCGCCCAAATCCGCATTTCTGACCGGGCTGACCTCCGCCATGGTGCCTTTGCTCAGCGCCATCGTCTATCGTAAGAGTCCCCACATTATGGAGATTTCCGGCGTCCTGGTGGCCACCTGCGGCATGGGCCTCATGACCCTGACCGGGCCGACGCTCGCGATCAACCGCGGCGATCTGTTGACCGTATGCTGTGCGGCATGTTATGCCGCGCACATCCTGGTGCTCAGCCATTATTCCAAGGGTAGCTTTGAATTGTTAGCTGTGACACAGATCGGCGTCTCGGCGCTGCTGGCGTGGTCGCTTTTCCGCTGGATCGAGACACCGTCCATCCGTTGGACGCCTGGAGTATGGTCTGCGATTCTCATCACCGGTCTGCTGGCCACTGCGCTGGCCTTCAGCCTTCAGGCTTGGGCGCAACAGCACACTACTTCGACGCGAACTGCACTGATCTTCACCTTGGAACCAGTGTTTGCCTGGATTACTTCGTACTTATTAACCGGCGAGACTCTCTCGCCTCGCGCCGCGGGGGGCGCCGGACTGATTCTGGCGGGCGTACTGGCCGTCGAAATGAAACCTGTCCCCCGGCCGGAACATCGATTCCAGTAGGCGCGCAGAGGCTTTTGGCTGGCTATAATAGTAGAAGACTCAAATTGCGCGAGGAGAAGGTTAACAACCCATGAGTTTTTTCCATCAGTTGCGTCGGCAGAAGCTTCTGTCGTTCACGCTAATCCTGTTCACGCTGGCGATCGGTGTTGTGATCGGCACTTTGATTAACACCGGCGTGAAAGCAGCCAAAGACAGCACGGTGGCGCCAGGCGCGACACCCCTCACCATTCCCAACCCGGTCCAGTTGCAATCCGCTTTCGCTACCATCGCTAAGCAGGTTGAGCCATCCGTAGTAAATATTTCCACCACTTACCTGCCTAAAGCGTCGCAGAGCCGTACCAGGCGCCGCTCTGTGCAACCCGATGAAGGCGATGAGGGCGATCAGGGAGACCAGGGCGATCAGGGCGGTATGGAGGATTTTTTCCAGCGTTTCTTCGGCAATCCGTTCGGTAACGGTGGGACCATGCCGCAGATGCCCCAGCGCAAAGGGTATGCTCTCGGCTCGGGTGTGGTCGTGGACAAGGCCGGCTACATCCTGACCAACAATCACGTCGTCGACAAAGCCGATCGCATACAGGTAAAATTCACCGGCGACACGACTGAATACGACGCCAAAGTGGTGGGCGTGGATGCGCCGACCGACCTCGCAGTGATTCGCATCGAAGGCCGTCCCAACCTGACACCCGCGCGCATTGGTAATTCCGACGCCGTGCAGGTCGGAGACTGGGCCATGGCCATCGGCTCTCCTTTTGGTTTTCAGGCCACGGTCACCGTCGGTATCATCAGCGCCAAACAACGCGACGTCGATCCCAGCCAGCAGTTCCAGCATTTTCTGCAGACCGACGCAGCCATCAATCCCGGCAACAGCGGCGGACCTCTGCTCAACATCAATGGCGAAGTGATTGGAATCAATACGGCCATCGCTTCACGTTCAGGCGGTTATCAGGGAATCGGTTTCGCGCTGCCCGTCAATCAGGCCGTGATGGTCTACAACGAGATCATCAAGAGCGGCAAAGTGACTCGCGGCGGCATCGGCGTTTCGTTTGTGCCCTCGGAGAGCGCCACGGCAGGCTCGTTGCTCAAAGCCTACGGCGCCCATGAAGGCGCTTTCGTGCAGAAAGTAGAGCCCGGTGGCCCCGCCGATAAAGCCGGCATGAAAGGCGGAGACATCATTGTGGCGGTGGACGGTAAGGCCATCCACAATGGCGGCGAGTTGATCGAGAAGGTGACCGCCACGCCCATCGGCACTTCGTTGACCGTCACCGTTTGGCGCGACGGCAAGCGAGAGGATTTCCGCGTAGTCGTGGCCGATCTTGCTCAAGTCTTTCCGGATCGCTTCGGCAACGGGAAGGAACAGGAAGCCGCTCCTGCCGAGGGAATCCAGGCCCGCTTCGGTATCACCATCGAGAACCTCACCGACGCCCGCCGCGACAAGATGGGCCTCAAGCAGCATGGCGGGGTTTTGATTACCGCGGTCGAGCCGTCCTCTTTCGCGGAGGACATCGGCATGCAGCCGGGCGATGTGCTTACCCAAATCAATCGCCAGCCGATCAACTCAAATAACGATGTGACTCGCATCCAGAGCTCGCTCAAAGCCGGTGAGGCGGTGGCCTTCGTGATCCTCCGGCAGGGCGGCCGCGGCGGCGATTGGACATCGCAATACCTGGCCGGTAGTCTGCCGACTCATCAATAATCGCTGGAAACGGGGCGCCCGCCATCGGGTACCCCGTTTTCTTTCGGAGAAACTCTGCATTGCGCAAAGCGATTATAGTCTTAGCGGCCTCTCTGGCTTGTTATGGCAGTGTGCCGCCGAATCCGCCGGCTGAGACGAAATCCACTCCACCCAAAGCTACGTCACCCAAAGCCACACCGCCGGCTGGCCAGAAGCGCACAAAAACAGCGCCACGCCGCGCGCCCGCGCGCACCTGGCGAGCCGGCCAAATGGCGCCCACCCCAGACCGCTACAAAGAGATTCAAGATGCGCTCGCCAGGAGAGGTTATCTGCACGGCGATGCCACCGGTGCGTGGGATCAGGAATCCGCCGACGCGCTCCGGCGCTTTCAGCAGGATCAGAACCTGGAGCCCAGCGGAAAGCTGAACTCCCTGTCCATCATTGCTCTGGGCCTCGGGCCCAAACACGATACTACCCCAGGGAAACCAGCCGCCTCACAGCCCTGACCTACCTTCCGAGCAGCTTGGCGTACCAGGGGCGTGGCTCTTGCAGCCCGTCCAATATCCAAATTTCCCGGCGCTCGCGATCCACCGTGTAGATGAGGCTCTTCGCATCCGAGCTGAGCGAGGCGTGCAGGCCCGGGTTGATGGACGAAAATGGATCCAGGCCCGGCAGATCGCGCAGTTTCTGTTCCCGTCCGCTGCCAACATCAATGGCCACCAGCGCGGGCGGAGACATTCTGATCTGGTAAAGGATCTTTCCGTCCCTAGCCCATGCCAATGGGCCCATGTCGCCGGGAAGCGTACGAGAGCTCTTACCGTCCGGGCTGACCAGGATCGGTTGGCCATCGTTGCATGCGGCGATCCATTCGCCGGATGGAGACCACGCCGGCACCGAGCTTGAGTTGATGGTGGCCAGATCTACCGGAGGCTCTCTGCCGCCCGGCCGCACTTTCGCGAGCTTGAGCGAATTGCTCACCACGCGTGCAAATGCGATCCAGACGCCATCCGGGGACCACGTCGGACCAGCCTCAAAATCGGCGCTGCCGGCTGTGACGCGCACGGGCGCGCCGCCCGCAACAAAGGCCGTATAGATGTAGATCCGCGACCGCCCCTTAGCCGCGACTGCTACGCGGCGGCCATCCGGCGAAAACACGGGCCCTAAAAAAAGTTGTGCCGGATAGCCGTCCACTTGAAAATTCTCCTGCGTAAACAGGGGCCTCTCCCAACCGTCCGCCAGACTATTGATCCAGACCTCCTGCACGCCGCGCCGGTCGGTTACATAGACCAGTTGCTGCCCCGCGGAAGATGCATCGGCCATCTGCTCGGTGCGCGAGGTGCCCAGCAGCGTGCGCACAGGGCCATCGCCCGCCAGGGGTACGGCAATCACATCCGCATGCGACAACCCCGACTCGTATACCACGCGCGATCCATCCGGCGAAACACTCGGAGCCGCGGCCGGCCGATCCTCGAGAAACACCGGCCAATAGCGGCCGCTATGCGTATCGGCCATGTAGATCTGAGAGTGGGTGGCGGCGGTCGAGTCGGAGAAGACCGCGTAGCGCCCATCCGGCATCCAGGACATCTCCGGCGTGAAGGCGAATGGCAGGCTCCGCGAAAACACCGCCCGCGCTTTTCCCGGAGGCCACGGCGCCAGAACATCGGTTTCGCCGCGGCCTTCAAACGCGATCGCGATCAGGATCTGTTTCCCGTCTGGAGAGAACCTGATCTCCGGATTGTTGTAATGCGTTCCGGGTGCAAAGGGCTCCGGCTCGTAAAGGCGTGGCGGCGCATCGGGTGGGCTCGCAATCATCAGCCGCAGCCGTGAGTCGCTGCCGGCAGGTTCACCCAGCATTGCCAGCGTACGGCCATCCGGGGCAAAGGACGCGCTGTGAATGTTGGGCTGAACCAGCATGGGTTCCCCGCCGCTGGCGGGCGCGCGGCACAGGCCATTCACGCCGGCCTTGGCGCACAGGAAGTAAACCGAGTGCGAGTCCGGTGACCAGAACGGGGGCACCCATGAGTGCACTCTGGTCGCTTCGCCGCCGGCCGTAGCCGTGGTGATCGCCGTAGCCGTGGGCGCGTCCAGCGCCTGCACGTATACTTGCGTGGGACCGTCTTCTGCAGCGCCGAAAAACGCGATGCTCTTTCCGTCGGGCGACCAGGCCGGCGATGCCTGCGCCAGTAATGCCGTAGCGAACGGACTGAGCTTGTAGCGCGAAAAATCTACCAGCCGGTCGTCGCGCAGAATCTGCGCCGCGCACCAGGCGGCTGCGGCGGCTGCCAGGCAAGCCGCCGCCACTCCCCATCGCCGCTTGCCGTTCCGCGGTGCGGCCACCGCCGGCTCAAGACCGCTCTGCGACGCGCCAAATTCACTATAGTGATCGCGAAGCTGGGCCAGCTCGCGCGCCAGATCGCGCGTGGATTCATAGCGGGCTTCCCGCTCTTTGGCGAGACAGCGCTGCAGAATCCAGCGTACCTGTGGCGCGAGCGCGCGTTCGATCGGCGGGGCATCGTCCTCGACAATCGCCGACATGGTCTGCACCGCGCTCGGCCGCTCGAACGTTTGTTTGCCGCTCAGCATCTCATGCAGCACCAGGCCAAGGCTGAACTGATCGGAGCGGTAGTCCACCTCCTGCGCGCGCGCCTGCTCGGGGCTCATGTAAGCGGCGGTGCCGACGACTGTGCCCATGGCGGTCGCCGCCAGCGTCACTGTGGCATTGTCCACGGCCGTTTTGGACTCCATTCGGGCAACCCCGAAATCGAGAATCTTAACAGCCCCCTCGGGCGTCACCATGACATTTTCCGGCTTGAGATCGCGATGCACGACCCCGGCCGCATGCGCGGCGGCCAGCCCGGCGGCAATCTGCGCGGCAATATCGATGGCCTTGCGCGGCGGCAGCGGCCCCTTGGCGATGAGAGAGCGCAGCGATTCCCCCGCCACCAGTTCGGCGACAATGTAGGGCGGGTGCTGGTCGAGCCCGACATCATAGATGGCCATGACGTTGGGGTGGTTCAACGACGCGGCCAGCCGCGCCTCCTGTTCGAAACGGCGCCGCCGGTCGGCATCCTGTTCGAGCGATTCCGGAAGTAGCTTGAGCGCCACCTGGCGTCCCACGCGCGGGTCGAGCGCCTTATAAACCACCCCCATTCCGCCGGCCCCCAACTGTCCCAGGAGTTGGTACGGGCCGATGAAAGTCTCCGTCATGCAGAGTTACAGTGTATCCGATTCGCGTTTTGGCGGACAAATTGCTATCGCCCGAGTTGTTCGGCGATCTTGAGCGCGGCGAGGACTACGTCAGCCCATGGGGGCCAATGCCCCCAGGTTCTTCGAAGGTCCGCAGTTCGCGCCTGAAATCGCGCAGACCCTTGAGTACCGGTTGGGGAGAAAGCGTATCGGTCGCGTCCATTCTGGTCGCCAACCATTTCATGACAGCGACTACCAAGCCGCGGTCGGAGCCGTTGTGAGTTACAGGATCGAATCCGAGCCAAATCCGAAATGAAGCGACCGTATTGGTGGCCGGTGGGCACCATGACTAACCAATCATGTCTGTCGGCCTGGCGCCTCGCCGAATATCGCCGAGCCATTGCTATGCCAAGTTCCAGGGGCAATGTTAAAGCGCGCCAGGTTAGCGTCCCCTTCTCCTGTACATCGAGTCAGATCGTGTATCGAATACTTCGATTTGAAAATTGCCTGGGTTATCCGAGTCATTCTCGGCTCTGCAATAGTTCCGCTCTCCAAAGCACTTCTCGGAGTGAAGCCACAACAGATCGTGGCCAGAACCGCCGCCTCAAAAAGCGGCAAGTATTCGAGATCGTAAGGACAATTCAGAAACACCGAAGTCGCGGGATCGAGGCTCAATGCACCGGAGCCGAAATGTTCCCGTCTTCGTTCCGCGGGCACCTCGTTATTCTTTCTGGCTGGATTTCAACTGCAGGGCTGCGCCTTTCATGTTGTCAAGGCGAGCTTGGAACGCCTTATCCGGCTTCCGTTTTTTTTTCTTCGCAGAGCCGCCCCGTACTCCCGGTCCGGTTCCACGTACCGCGTCGTAAATCTTATCAATCCAGGAGGATTCGGGTGCGCCCCGTTGCATTTGAACGGGTACCCAGTTCTTTAGAAACGAAGGGGGTATGGCATCGTCAACCAGGACTGGGACTATGCGCTTCCCGGTATCGGCCCATGTACGCTCTAGAGCGCCCTGCCATTCTCGATCCTGCCGCTCTCCGATATGATTCTTGGGCCAACCATTATGAGAAAGCACTTGGCATCATCCAGAGCGCGTTGGATCTCTTCAGCCCACCGCTGGCCCGGCCTGATGCTCTTGAAGTCCGTCCAGGTCGAAAACCCCTCTTTGTTCCAACGATTCAGACAGCCTTTCGGCCCACGGCTTTGCATCTGTTGAGTACGAGATGAACACGTCGGACATAGCTGTCTCCCTATATCTGCAAGCTGAACGACTCGCCCAGATACACCCGCTTCACTTCCGCGTCCCGCCCCAACGCCTCCGGGCTGCCCGCGCGGAAGATCCTGCCGTTATTAATGATGTAAGCCCGGTCCGTCACCATCAGCGTTTCGCGCACGTTGTGGTCGGTGACCAGAATGCCGATGCCCTGCCGCTTCAGGTCGAAAATGATGCGTTGCAGCTCCAGCACCTGTATCGGATCGATGCCGGAGAACGGCTCGTCCAACAACAGGAAGCTGGGGCTGATCACCAGTGAGCGGGCGATCTCCACGCGCCGGCGCTCCCCGCCCGAAAGCATATAGCCCTGGCTGCGGCGCACCGTCTCGAGACCAAGCTGGGCGATCAGCCGCTCCATGGTTTCGCGGCGTTCACTGTTCCGCATGGACAGGGTTTCGAGGATCGCCATCAGATTTTCCTCCACCGTCAGTTTGCGGAAAACCGAAGCTTCCTGCGGAAGATAGCTGATGCCCCTGCGCGCGCGCTGATACATCGGCAACGCCGTAATATCTTCGCCGTCCATCAGGATGCGGCCGGAGTCCGGGCTGATCAATCCGACGATCATGTAAAACGAGGTCGTCTTTCCCGCACCATTCGGACCGAGCAGCCCCACCACCTCACCCTGGTCGACCGAGACAGCCACATTATCGACCACCTTTCGGCCGCGGTAAGACTTCGAGATCTCCCTGGTTTCCAGTTTGCTCATTGGGCTAGCGGATGTTTGCGGCGTATATGGCTGACCGAAGGTTTAGAGAGCGAGCCGTTCACCAGCAAACGGTCGTCGTTGGAATAGTACGTCAACTCCGCGCCCCGGCTATTGCCGCGCACGTTATCGTCCAATTGAGGATTGCCGCCGCGTAGCACGATCTTCTCTTCATCGGTATAATACTCGGCGTGCTGGCTCGTGCCGATTCTGGTGCGGACCGGTCCGGTCTGCACGATCTGTACATCGCCGTCGGCGACAGCCTTTTCCAGACGATTGTCGGCGCCTTCCTCGGCCAGCCATGAGCGCAAATCGGCCGCCTTCACCTGTAAGCCCGCGCGGTTGAGGAAAACCCCACCGGAATAATGCGCCACGCGATCCGCGTCGGTGTAGGCCATGTGCGGAGCCTTTACCAGGGTGAATATGGTGGGTCCGGGTTCCGTTTTCTTGGCGGTCGCGCTGGCGGTTGCGCCGTCCTTCGGCGGGTCGGCGTCATCGTCGTCATCCTTGGGGTCCTCGCGGGATTGCGTGATGACATGGCCTTCCGCCAATATCGTGCGCTTCTCGCGGTCGATCTCCACGCGGTCCCCCTGGATGCGGTTAGCTCCCTGCCAGAGCACCACATCGCCGTCATACTTAACCAGCTTGTCGTGATTCGCAGAGACCATCTTTTGGGCTACCGCCTGCAGCGGCTCGTCGCCCGAGAGCATCGCCGAATCGCTCTTCTCTTTTTCCTGGTCGGGCATGCGGCTGGAATTGACGTGACCTGTCGCGGAGAAGTTACCCGTCTTCTCGTCGAGCAGGATATGGTCGGCGGAGGTAGCTTCGTGGCTGTCCCACATGCGCGCGTGATTCTCCAGGCTGATGCGATTTTCCACCTGCTCCAGAATGCCGCGGTCGGCGCGCGCCTTGCGGTCGCCCTCCTCGTAGGAAAAATCGTCCCACTGCTCCATGCGGGTCAACTGGTTGGTCTTGGGGTCGAAGGTCGCGGTGGCATTCTTGCTGACTGTGATGGTCTCCGGGCCCTTCGCGGCGCCCGGCTTGGTGGCGGGCGGAGGGTCGCTCTCGGTGCGGCAATTCACCGCGCGGAACGACTGCACGCGGTTCCCCGCGCCATAGCCGATCCACATATGATCGCCGGTAAACTTGCGATGACGCTGGCCCGCGCGATTGGGCAGAAACTCCAGCGTACCGGGCGTGTGCGTCTCCATGGTGTCGATCTCCCGCCCGCCGGGCCGCATCGCGATGGCGATAATCTGGCTGCGCAGGATACGGGTTTCGGCAATGTCATGGCCAGGCACCGGCAGCGGCTTCGACTCCAGAAATCCGTTGCCGTTCACCAATGCCTTGGACAGCACGCTTTCGCCATGGTTGTCCTCGAATTCCATGTCCACGCGGTCGCCGGTCGCGTTTACCTGATAGCCCTCCGATTCCGACGAAAGGCGTGCATGCCCTTCGCCGACGATATCGTGGACCTCGCCGTCCTCGCCATAATTCACCGTGAGCTTATCGGCGCCGTACTGCAGCTTTCGGCTGGGATAGGAGTCGACGCCGTGTGCATTCACGGCCTCGATATGATGCACGACCCTGTCTTCGAGCGTGATCACCGTATTGGCAGCTTCGACGACGGTGTTCTCGCGAGTCAGCCGGGCCCAGGGAGACAGCCAGATGGTGGCGGCATCCTCACGATGCAGCACCTCGCCCGCTTCAATCTTCATGGGCTTGGCATGCGGACCGGGAGCGTTCCAGTCGAGCTCCGCCTGGCTGCTCATATGCAGCTCGTGGGTGCTGGGATCGTAGGATGCGCCTACGGCTTTGCCGGTGCCGTTCTCAAAAGTAAAAGCTGTGGCCCGGTCGGTGGATGCCTTGCCTGTGCCGCTATCGAAGGTCACCCCCGAGGAGTGAATCGAAACCAGCGTGTGCTTGGGCTCGCCCTCGTTCGGCACGGCCAGCGTGATATCCACGTCGCCATCCGAGTAAAGCCGCTTATCGGACTGGTTGTAGACCGCGTGGTCGCTGTGGACCAGGTCGTGCGTGTCTCCGTGCTGTGAGGGAAGCCACAATTGGACGCCTTGCAACTCGAGCAGGTTAGCGTCTTTCGCCTGTCGCGCATCCTTGGCCGTGATGCGGCAAACCGTGCGCTCATGGTCGGTCTGGATCCAGGTCCAGTCCTGCGCCATCGAGTTCATGGTCGCGGGCAGGGCTCGCGGCTTGGCCGGAGCCTGTTCCCGTAGTGTCCTGCTTTGCAGGCGGTAGGTAGTGGCCACCCCTCCGAGGATCGCGAGAATGGCAACGAGGATAAGCCAGCGCGTGCCTCGCATGGATAGCTCTATTGTAACAATCGCACTATCGGCGCGCAGAAGCGGCAACACCCGGGCGGGTGGCTTCGTGCCGGGCGGCCGGCTCTGGCGGGACCACGTTCTTCGGGTCCGCCTCGGCTTTCACCAAGCCCAGTTGTTTGCGCAGTTCCGTGTCGATCGCTTGCCGTATGTCCCCATTGTCCTTCAGGAACTGGCGGGCGTTTTCGCGGCCCTGTCCGATGCGCTCGCCCTTGTAACTGAACCAGGAGCCGCTCTTCTCGATCACATTCTGCGCCACGCCCAGGTCGATCAAGTCGCCTTCCCGCGAAATGCCCTCGCCATAAATGATGTCGAATTCCGCCTCGCGGAACGGCGATGCAACTTTGTTCTTCACCACCTTCACCTTGGTGCGGTTACCGATCACCGCCTCGCCGTCTTTGATCGATGCGATGCGCCTGATATCGATGCGCACCGATGCATAAAACTTCAAGGCGCGCCCGCCCGTGGTGGTCTCCGGGTTGCCGAACATCACTCCGATTTTTTCGCGAATCTGGTTGATAAAGATGAGGCAGGTCTTGGATTTCGAGACCACTCCGGTGAGCTTCCGAAGCGCCTGCGACATCAAGCGCGCCTGCAGGCCCATATGGCTGTCGCCCATCTCGCCATCCAGCTCCGCTTTGGGCACCAGCGCGGCTACCGAGTCCACCACCAGCACGTCGATCGAGCCCGAGGCGATCAGCGCGCCGGTGATCTCGAGCGCCTGCTCGCCATAATCCGGCTGCGATACCAGCAGGTTGTCCACGTCCACGCCCAGCTTACGGGCATACGCCGGATCGAGCGCGTGCTCCACGTCGATGAACGCCGCCATGCCGCCCTTCTTCTGGGCTTCCGCAACCACTTGCAGCGCGATGGTGGTCTTACCGGACGATTCCGGACCGTAAATCTCGTTGATCCTGCCGCGCGGGAAGCCGCCTACGCCCAGCGCTGCGTCGAGCGAGATCGATCCCGTCGAAATAACCGACACCGGAACGATGGCGTCCTTCGATCCCAGCCGCAGAATGGAGCCTTTGCCGAACTGCTTTTCGATTTGTCCCAGGGTCAGGTCTAATGCGCGGGCGCGCTCTTTGTCATCCATGAAGAAGAACTCCTGAAAAATACGTGCAGTGCGATTATAGCAATGTCGGACGGCTGTTCCGCGCCGCCTGCCAAACCCGCTATAATTGCTGCGGAGGTTCGATTATGTGCGTACGGATCGCCGGCCTCGCCATGCTGTTGGCTTGTGCGCTGGTGGCGCGCAAAGACGACAATGCCAAGCAGGCGGAGACCCGCGGCGAGAATGAATCCGTGGTGATCACCGCCACTGTGTACGCCAACCCCGAGGCGGTCAAGCAGGTGCTCGGCTCGGATCTCGACGGACACTATATTGTGGTCGCGCTGCAGGTGGCTCCGCGCTTCGGTAAAGAGGTGATCATCAGCCGCGACGATTTCATGCTGAAGACCGACAAGGACGGAGAGAAGACCACGCCCTTCGCCCCCAGCCAGATCGCCGGCCGCGGCGCGCTGGTCATTTCGCAGACCGGCGGAGGCGGCGGTGGCGCAATGCACAATAACGACGGACCGATCTGGGGCGGATATCCCGGCTCGACCGGAACTCCGCGCCGGGTGGGCGGCGATGGCACCACAGTCGGCGGCGAACCTGACTCCGCCGGCGCGCAGGCCAGAATGAAATCCGGGTCCAAAGACAAGCCCAATCCATTGCTGAAAGTGCTCAAGGACAAAGAGCTGCCCGAGACGAAAACGAGCCAGCCTGTTTCCGGACTGCTATACTTCCCCATGGAAAAGCAGAAGATCAAAGAACTCGAGCTGCGCTACAACGTGCCCGACGACAAGATCGTGATGCGCTTCCGCCAGGAGCGTTGATGCTGGTCTCCGAAATCGATACGCCCGCGCTGGTGGTTGACCTCGACGTGATGGAGCGCAACCTCCGGCGCGTGGCCGGCTATGCCAAGGACCACGGCCTGCGCCTGCGCCCGCACACCAAGACGCACAAGTCGCCACGCATCGGCCGCCGCCAGCTGGATCTCGGAGCCGCGGGCCTGACCGTGGCCAAGGTCAGCGAGGCGGAAGTGATGCTGGATGCCTCCCCGGCCGATCTGCTGGTTGCCTATCCGGTCATCGGACGTTCCAAGCTGGAGCGCCTGATGGCCGTTGCCAGGCGCACGCGCGTCACGGTCTCGCTCGATAGCCTCCGCGCCGCGCACGAGCTTTCCCAAGCGGCTGAGGCCGCCGGCGTCAACCTCGGCGTGCTTGCCGAAACCGATGTGGGTATGGGACGCGTGGGCGTCTCGCCCGGGCCGGATTTGCTCGAGCTGGCCCGCGGCATGGAACGTTTGCCGGGCCTTTCCTTCGAGGGCATCACTTTCTATCCGGGACACATTAAGGATAACGGCGAGGAGGGCAAAGAAGCGCTTGCCGCGCTCGGCGAACTGCTCCTGTCGATTCTCCACGATTTCGAGCGTGCGGGCATTCGCGCGGCCATCGTCAGTGGCGGGTCCACGCCCTCGCTCTATCACTCGCACGAACTGGCCGGCCTGAGCGAGATTCGTCCCGGAACCTATGTCTACAACGATTGGAACACGGTCATGACCGGCGGCTGCGAGCCGCATGACTGCGCCGCTTCCATCCTGGCGACAGTGGTCTCCACCGCCCGGCCCGGCCAGATTATCGTAGACGGTGGATCGAAGACCTTTTCCTCAGACCGCCTGGCCAACTCCTCTGCCACCACCTTCGGCTACGTGATCGAAGCGCCGGAATCAATATTCCATAAGATGAATGAAGAACACGGCTACGTAGACGTGCGGCAGACCGGCCGTAAATTTGAAATTGGGGAACGCGTGCGCATCATCCCGAACCACATTTGCGTGGCGGTAAACCTGCATGAACGTATGTACGGAGTCCGGGATGGCGCGGTGGAGGAAGTGTGGGAGGTGGCTGGAAGGGGCAAGCTGCAATAGCCGCCCGCCAGCCACCTGAATTACATTTTGACTTCGCTTACCGTGATGCTGTCGCCACTCATGTCGCCCGTAAGAGTGACCTTATGGCCGAAATGATTGGCAATTTTGTCCTGATTTGCAATCTGATAGACCTTGCCCTCTTCGGTGACCAGCACTGCTTTGTCACCTTTTTTAAGGCAGGCCTCAGCGCAACCGGCGTGGTCCGCGCTGGCCACCTTGGTGGCGCCTTGCTTCTTCGTGCAGCCGGCATCGGAAATATATCCGGTCCAGTCTCCAGCCATGGCAGTCATGGCAAGAGCCATTAGAGCCGCAACACCCAATACGAATTTCCTCATGTCTCACCCTCCTTCGGGTTTAGTGTGATGCCTGTCAGACCGACTATATCCTACCCGCCTTGCACCGGCAAGCCCACTCTGCAAATTTCGACTCCCGGTAGTGCGCTTTTGGTGTTAGAAGATACGCGGCTGACCCCTACCTCGCTCCAACTACATTTTAACTTCACTCACTTTGATGGTGTCGCCGTCCATGTCGCCCACTACGGTGACCTTCATGCCGGCGTGTTCTTTAACCTTATCCTGGTCCGCGATCTGATAGATCTTGCCATCGTCGGTGACCAGCACGGCCTTGTCGCCCCTCTTAATGCAGCTTTGTGCGCAGCCCGCATGGCCATCGGCGGCAACCTTGGCGGCGCCTTGCTTCTTCGCGCAGCCGGAATCCGAGATGTACCCTGTCCATTCTGCCGCCATAGCGGTCATGGAAAGAGCCATCAGGGCCGCAAAACCTAATATAACTTTCTTCATATTTTACTCCTCCCTGGTCAAGTGTGCACTGTCAGAGACGAATATACTCCACCGCAGAGCCGTAGGCAAGCAGGTACAAGAGCTCCTATATCTGTGGCGGTGGTCCGCCGGCGGTGGCTATGTAAACCGACGGAGCGCCTGTTAGAGCATCCGCCAGTGAATAGGCCGGCCCCGTTGTTGAAGTCAGGAACGGAGTGAGCGCCGCCACTGCCGAGTTCGGCCCGTTGTAGACGCTTCTCAGTCCATCGGTCGATTCGTAGTTCCGATTGTTGGCCGGGTTAAGACTCGCGATCACGCGGCCCAGGACGCGATGTTCAGACTCCACGCCCAGTATGGTGCTGGCCACTTCCGCGTAGTACTCGAGATCGCCGGGCGTGTACTTCACGGGTTTACCGTTCACCGCGATCTGGTACTCTTCCATCACCGCAAGCTCCGCGAACTCGAACGTGGCAAGCGTATACGCCCCGATGAAGGCATCCTCCAAAGTTTCCAGAAGAGTGATAAACGCAGAAAGCGTGTCGAAGGTACCGCTCGGTATGTAGAACGTCTGATAGGGGTCGCCGGATGGCGAACTGATGCCCAGCAGGCTGCGCAGCAGATTGGCATGCTGGATTTCCTGATAAAGAGCGGCCTGCAGGTAGTTCACGTTCCCCGGATTGCTATTCGTCGGATTCGGGTCCGTGGCCGTTCCGCCGGGCCCTGCCAGATTGGGGTTCTGAATGACGGGTCCAATCAGGCCGTTGTAGTAAAACGTTGTCGCCAGGTCCTCCGCGACCAGCGCAGCCGTGAAGATCTGCGTGGGACTATCGTAGGACACCCCGCTCGGCGCGGTTCCCGCCGGCGTGGCCGCGGACAGGCCTCTTGAGCCAATCAGTGTCGCGGCTGCCGCGCTCAGCCCGATAAGATTCGTCCTTTTCAAGAATGCTCTTCGGGCAAGTTTCGAGACTTCGGTACCGTGATTTATTTCCATAAATGATTCTCCCTGGACGCAAACTCTGTGATCGCGTCTCTCTACTCACTACGGGTACGCTCGGAGGTCGGATGTTATCATTTGTGAACGGACGAACAACTGGCCGGGCCCGCTTTCATCCTTTTCCATCTGCGGTCATGCCGATTACCCTCGACGATCTCCGGCACTTTGCCGTCGGCCGCAGCCTTTTCGCCCCGACCACACTGAAACGGGCCCTCCACAGGCTGGGCTTTGTGCAGGCCGACCCCATACGCGCGCCCGCGCGCGCCCAGGATCTGACGCTGCGCCATAGAGTCAGGAATTACCATGCGGGTGACCTCGAGCGCCGCTACCAGACGCTGGATGTCGCCGAGGATGTCTTTGTCAACTACGGCTACGTCACCAGCTCCGTACAGGAGCTGATGCATCCTCGCCTGGAAGCTTGGCCGGCTGCACGCGCCAGCCAGGCACAACTCCTGCTCGCGTTTGTACTCGAACGCGGAGCAGTCCATCCGCGCGAGGTCAACGACCATTTCTCACACGGCAAAGTTAAGAACTATTGGGGCGGCTCGTCTAATGCCACGACCCAACTGCTCGAGGCCATGCATTACCGGGGCTTGCTGCGTGTCGCCCGGCGTGAGGGCGGCATCCGCATCTATGAGGCATACCGGGAGCCTTATCAACGCGGCCCCCTGCCCCTCGATGCTGCCGCCCGCCAGGAGCGGATCGACGCATTGGTCGATGTGGCCGTGCGCTTATACGCGCCTCTGCCAGGTGCGAGTCTGTCCGTTCTTGTACGCCGGCTTCGCCTAGCCGCGCCGCAGTGGCGTGGCGAATTGACGGGCGCACTGAAGCGGGCCGGACAGCGGCTCTCGCAGGTGCGCCTTGATGGCGTCACCTGGTATTGGCCGGCGGATGAAGCGGCCGATCTGCATGCGCCGCGGCAGACCGTGCGCTTACTGGCGCCCTTCGACCCCGTGGTCTGGGATCGCGCACGGTTCGAGCTGTTGTGGGGCTGGACGTATCGTTTCGAGGCGTACACGCCCGAGCCCAAACGCAAGCGCGGATACTATTCTCTGCCGCTGCTTTGGCGCGATCGCGTCATTGGCTGGGGCAACCTCTCGGTGAAAAATGGGGAGCTTGCATCCGACTTCGGGTATGTACAGTCGCCGCCTCGCGATCGCCTCTTCAGGCGCGAGCTCGACATGGAGGTCGATCGCATCAGAGCTTTTCTCAACCTCGAACCTTAAGTCAGCGTTGGCCACGAAAGTGCAATGTTGGCCACGAAAGTGCACTAAAGACCTGCCATGAGCCAGGAAACTGATCCGCGAACCAAGGTACACGACATTCTGAAGGGCTTCTCTACCGCAATGTTTGTCACGGTTGGAGCAAACGGCGAGTTACAATCCAGACCAATGCATGTTGCCAAGGCCGAGGAGCTTGCGGTCTGGTTTCTGACCGGCAATCGGGGCACGCTGGTCGACCAGGTGAAGGTAGGGGCGCGCATCCTGCTGGTGTTCCAGAGCGATTCCGCTTTTCTTTCTCTGCGGGGAAATGCCAGGATCGTGGAAGATAAGGCGCAAATCAAAGCATTGTGGAAAGAGCCCTATAAGGTCTGGTTCCCCGGCGGGGTGGACGACCCGGAGATCGCCCTGGTCGCCGTCGATCCCACAGCGGCGGAATATTGGGACAATCGCGGAGCGAACAAACTCGAATACCTGTTCGAGGCAGCCAGAGCTTACTTCAAAGGCGAAAAGCCTCAAGTGGGCGATGTGGACCAACACGGCAAGACGAGCCTGTAGACGAAAGAGCACAACCAACAAGGAGAGAAACGATTATGGCAAGCCAAGTAGCTTCAGCGCAACCAGCCACCGGGTGTGAAGAGATGGCCGGGATCGCGAACGAGTACGCCCAAGACACCATTGATGAAGATCCGAAAGATATAGAAGTAGCGGTACTGGCATATCAGTTTTGGGAAAGCAGAGGTTATCCTCACGGCTCGGATCAGGAGGACTGGTTCAAGGCCGAGAGAGAACTTCAGGCCAATGGCCGGCGTCTGCCTGGCGTTGCCGTTTCCTGAGCGCGCGCACTTAACAGCGGGTCATCGGCGAGCGTGCACCTCCGCGGCGTCGAAATATTCGATCCAGCTCGTCATCGTTTCTTCTTCGCTCTTGTCACCCCAGCGTCATAGTGCGCCGTTGGGGCGAACCAGTTCGTAGGTGACATCGTGCGCCCGGTAGTGCATATGGGGAGTAATGGAGAGCAACAGCTTATCGCGCTCGAACGTGTAGCAGCGTTTCACTTCGTGATCGGTGGCCCCGGCCGGAAAAACCGCGCAGGTACGGAAGGTCAGGCGCATCTGCCGCACCGGGCGAAGAAGATAGGCGCCACGTCTTTGGTAAACGTCGCGGAAAACGCCAGCGGTGCGGCTAACAGCCCGAAGGCCAGTGCGCACGGCTGGTGCTTGGGGTGCCGTTTTAAACTGGATCGATATGAGCGAGACCGGGAAAGTCGACTGGAAGGCCCACGGAGTGAAAGTGATCCCACGGGACTCCCTCGATGGAAACACCCCGCAAACGCCCGGGATGAATCGCGCCGCCGCGATCAACTACGCGCGGGTAGGAGCGCAGAAGATTTGGGCGGGAACCGTCAGCATTCTCGCTAACGCCCAGACCGGCCCTCATCACCACGGCGCGCTTGAAAGCGTGATCTACGTCGTGCGTGGCCGCGCCCGCATGCGCTGGGGTGACCGTCTCGAATATGTCGCTGAGGCCGCCCCTGGCGATTTTATCTATGTGCCGCCTTACGTGCCGCACCAGGAGATCAATGCATCGAGCGACGAGACGCTGGAGTGTGTGCTGGTGCGCAGCGATAACGAAGCGGTGGTGGTGAACCTGGATATCGAGCCTGCCGAGGAGCCAAGCCCCGTGCGGTGGGTGGATCCCATCCACAACCAGAGTTAATGAATGATTGCGAGAGGATGATACTGATAATCCACCCTTTACCCACCGGTTGACGTGTACGGCACTTTGCCGTATGGTAATCTGTGTTATGGCAGACGAGACACAACCAACCACCGCCCGACTTGAAGCGCGTCTACCCAACGAGGTTCACGCGCTACTGAAGCGTGCTGCGGAAATCGAGGGGCGCACCCTCACGGATTTTGTCGTGTCGGCGGCGCGAGAAGCCGCTTGCCGGACCATTGAAGCTACCGAGATTATCCGGCTCTCCGCCGAGGACCAACGGCAAATCGCAGAAGCACTTCTTAACCCGCCTGAGCCCGCCCCTGCCCTAAAGAAAGCTTTTCGACAGCGGCGTGAACTCTTCGGCGTCGAATGACATTCCCGTTTCGTCTGGAGCCGCTCGGCGAGGAACACGAGCGCTCTTTATTTCGCTGCGGTGAATACGCGCTTGATCGTTATTTTCAAACCCAGGTGACCCAAGACATCCGCCGCCGTATCGCTAATTGCTTCGTGGCTGTCGAAAACGCCACGAGACACATTGCCGCGTATTACACGATCTCGGCCGCGAGTATTCCGCTCGTTGACCTTCCGCCTGACGAAACCAAGCGTTTGCCGCGGTATCCCAGCGTGCCCGCCGTCCGCATCGGGAGACTGGCCGTAGACCACAGGTTTCAGGGGCGCGGCTTGGGCGCGGCGCTCCTGGCCGATGCGGCTACGCGAACCTTAAAGGCGGACGCCGCCGCTTTCACCCTTCTGGTGGATGCCAAGAACGATCAAGCGGTTGCCTTTTACCAGCGCTTCGGATTTCGTATCCTAGCCAGTCAGCCCCGAACACTGTTCCTCCCTTTGGCGACAGCTCAGAAGGTTTTTCTTCAGAAGGACGCTCACTGAGCCGATCTCACCTGGGTTCCCTCTGGTAGTGTCACGCTTCGCGGCGAATCGCCTCGGAACACCCGGCTAACTAATAGACATGAGAACGTTCTTGAAGTCAGTGCTTAGCAGATCCCGACTTGCTAACATCAAGTACGAATTCGGGTTCGATACAACCGGAAACTCGAACACGCAGTTGACGAACAGCAGGTTCCGCATTTTGATAGGTTCCGCGGTGAAGAGTATCCGGCAATTCTCGAAACGCAAGCCTTCAGCGCTGCCCCCACCTAAAACAATTACTTGATTGCTGAACTCTTGAGTATTAGGACCGCGAGAAACGACGTCGGACAGGGTCAAATTAACGATTGAACCGTGCGGCGGTGCGAGATCCTTGGAAACGCTTGAACTCGCAAATTCTATATAACGAAACACGGTCGGCCAGTAACCCGGAGAGGATTGGGGGGTTGCCAGTAAGCGGGTGTTTATCTCTCGCAAAACGCTCGGCTCTGGGTTAACCTCTGAAACTGGCTTCTGAACCACAATATCCAAGGCTGTAAGCGATTTGGCAAAATCTTTTTGGCTAAGGGCTCCCAGCTCCTTAATAACCGGTCCTGGGGATTGGGACGCCCGCAGATTGCGGAGCTGTAGCTCGATAGTATCGAGTCGGTCGCTCGTATGAGTTCTGAACTCGACATACTTGTCCCAATTCGTAAACGCAAAAAGAAGGATAGCAATACTGATAGACGGAATGCTCCAAATCCGGAGGACTTCTTTCCATCCCTTGAAATGCTCCTTGAGTGCTTCGGCGATAGTGTTTTTGATCCAACCTCGATCAGTTTCGTTAAGCGCCATAGCCTCTGCATCACAATCTACCAGATTGCATTTTAGGCGCACCCTACCATGTAATTTAGGTGCCTGCCCAAACCCAAGAATCCCTAGCGAAGGCCCGCCTGCCAGCGGATCTTCCCGAATGTTCCCATACATCGTAGCACCTTCCCTTTTTCTCAATCGGCTAAAAGATTCTAAGGCCAATACAGGGGGAAACTGGAGTTTCGGGTATCGGCAGATTTTCCTTGGCATCCATCCGAAACTGTTTGCGTCCACTGCAACCGCTTGATCCTAAACACTGAATAATCATTCATTCACCTCAGCAACGCAGGGCGTGACGCTACCTTGTATCGGTAGTGTCCGACAGTGCGTGCGGACACTTCCCTGTATCCAGCCCTCTTGACACACCCCACCCAACCGTGTAATTATTCATTGTAGTGAATAAAAATTCACCACGAGGTGCCGCCGTGTCCGCTTTCATCGCCTCCAATCAAATCACCCGCATCTCCGCTCCCGATCTGTCTCGTGACCTCGACCTCACCGACGACGAGCTTTCTTACCTGCTGGAACTGGCTCTCGATGTCAAGCACTCTCCCCGCGACTATGCCCGGTCGCTCGCCGGTACGTCCGTCGCCCTCCTCTTCGAGAAGGCTTCGCTGCGCACCCGCGTGACTTTCGAGCTGGCCATCAAGCAACTCGGCGGCGATTCCGTCTTCAGCGAAGGCCCCATCGGCGCGCGTGAGCCGCTTAAAGATGTCGCTCGCAACCTGGATCGCTGGGTCAATGCCATCGTGGCCCGCACCTTCTCGCAACATACCATCGAAGAGTTGGCGCGCTGGTCCGCGGTACCCGTGATCAATGCCTTGAGCGATCTGTATCACCCATGCCAGGCGCTCGCCGATTTCCTCACGCTCAAGGAACGCTTCGGCGATCTGGCCGGTCTCAAGCTGGCCTTCTGCGGGGACGGTAACAATGTGGCGCACTCGCTGATGCTGACCGCCGCCCGCCTGGGTGCAGATTTCGCCATCGCTACGCCGCATGGCTACGAGCCGAATCCCGAAATCGTGTCGCACGCCGATGGACTGGCCGCCGTGACAGGCTCCTCGCTGCTGCTCACCAGCGACCCGGCCGAGGTCGTCGATGGCGCGCACGCCGTTTATACCGACGTCTGGACCAGCATGGGTCAGGAGCAGGAAGCCATCCGGCGGCGCAAAGCATTTGCGCCTTACCAGGTCAACGACGCCTTGTTCGCACTGGCGCGCCCCGATGCCGTTTTCATGCACTGCCTGCCCGCTCACCGCGATGAGGAAGTGACCGACTCCGTGATGGAGCACAACCGCTCCCTGGTCTTCGATCAGGCTGAAAACCGCCTGCATGCCCAGAAGGCGCTGCTGCTCATGATGCTGGCATAATCAGCTCTATATATGGACAAACCGAAGAAAGTAGCGCTCGCCTATTCGGGCGGGCTGGATACCTCTGTCATCATTCCCTGGCTCAAGGAGAATTACGGCTGCCAGGTAGTGGCAGTCTGCGGCGATATAGGTCAAGGCGCCGACGAGCTCACGGGCCTCGAGCAGAAAGCCCTGCAAACAGGCGCCTCGGAAGTATACATCGAGGACATGCGCGAGGAGTTCGTCACCCAATACCTGTGGAAGCTGGTGCGCTCCGGCGGCGTTTACGAGCACAAATATCTGCTGGGCACGTCGATCGCGCGGCCGCTGCTTGCCAAGAAGCAGGTGGAAGTGGCGCTGCGTACAGGTTGCGACGGCCTGGCGCACGGCTGCACCGGCAAAGGCAATGATCAGGTCCGCTTCGAGCTGACTTACAAGGCGCTCGCGCCGCATCTTCCGGTGATTGCGCCGTGGCGCGAGTGGGACATCGTATCGCGCGAGGATGCCATCGCCTACGCGCAGGCGCACCATATTCCGATCGCGCAATCCACCACCAAGATCTACAGCCGCGATCGCAATCTCTGGCACATCTCGCACGAAGGCGGCGCGCTCGAAGATCCGGCTAACGCCGCGCCCGACGATATCTGGATGCTCACGCGCAGCCCGCAGCAAGCCCCGGATGCCGCGGCCGACGTGACCATCGGTTTTGAAGCCGGCGTGCCCGTATCGGTGACTGGCAAACGCATGAGCGGCGTCGCGCTGGTGGAAGAGCTCAACGCCATCGGTGGAGAGCATGGCATCGGCCGCATCGACCTGGTGGAGAATCGCTTCGTCGGCATGAAATCGCGCGGCTGTTACGAGACGCCCGGCGGTACGCTGATCTATGCGGCGCACCGCGAGCTCGAAGCGCTCACGCTCGATCGCAACACGCTGCACTACAAACAACGGCTGGCGCTCGATTACGCCGAGATGGTCTACAACGGACTCTGGTTCACGCCTCTGCGCGAAGCCCTGGACGCCTTCTTCGAGGCCACCAGCGCCACAGTCACCGGAGAAGTCACGCTGCGGCTTTACAAAGGCAACCTCGAGCCGGCCAGCCGCAAGTCGCCCTATTCGCTGTACTCCCTCGATATCGCCAGCTTCACCATGGGCGCTTCTTACGACCAGAAAGACGCGCTGGGCTTCATCAACCTGATCGGCCTGCCGATCAAAGTGCGCGCCGCGCTGGCCGCCGCGAAATCGGCATGAAGCTCTGGGGCGGCAGGTTTGAAACGGGCCCCTCGGAAATCTTCGAACGCTTCTCCGGATCGCTGGCCTTCGACCGGCGCTTGATCGGCGCCGACATACGCGGCTCGCAGGCTTTCGCGCGCGCCCTCGAACGGGCCGGCATTCTTACCGCCGACGAACGCGCCCGCATCGTTGAAGCCCTCGATCAGATTCGCGAAGAAGCCGCCGAGCCCGAGTTCTTCGAAGGCGCCACCGACGAAGACATACACACGCTGGTGATCCGCAAGCTCAAGGCGCGCGCCGGCGCGGTCGCCGACAAGATCCATACAGGCCGCAGCCGTAACGAGCAGGTTTCGCTCGATATACGGCTGTGGCTGCGCGATGAGTGCCAACACGTGCGCGCGCTGCTGGCAGGCGCGATGCAGGCGCTGCTCGATCTGGCGGGCCGCTATCCCCAGGCCGTCATTCCCGGCTACACCCACATGCGGCGCGCGCAGCCGGTGCTGTGGCCGCACTATCTGCTGGCGTATTTTGAGATGTTCGCGCGCGATGGGGAGCGTTTCGCCGAAGCCGGACGCCGCGCCAACGTCATGCCGCTGGGTTCCGGGGCGCTGGCCGGCAGTGGTTTCCCGCTCGATCGCGAGGCCATCGCGCAGGATCTCGGCTTCACCTCCCTGACCGCTAACAGCATGGACGTTTCCGCCGACCGCGACTTCGCCCTCGACTTCCTCTACGCCGCTTCGGTCGCCATGCTGCACCTTAGCCGCCTTGCCGAAGACTGGATCCTCTACTCCAGCGAAGAATTCGGCTGGCTCGAGTTGGGCGACGAAATCACCAGCGGATCGAGCCTCATGCCGCAGAAGAAAAACCCCGATTCGCTCGAATTGATACGGGGCAAGAGTGGCCGCGTGCTGGGCTCCCTACATTCGCTCATGGTGACCATGAAGGGTCTGCCGATGACCTACAATCGGGACATGCAGGAGGATAAAGAGCCTCTCTTCGACGCCGCCATCCAGGTGACCGGCTCGCTCGAAATGGCGCGCGCCGTGATCGAATCGGTGCGCCTCAATCCCGACCGGCCGCTGGCCGCCGCCGCCGAAAGCTGGGTGGTCGCGACGGATCTGGCCGAAGCGCTGGCGCGCGCGGGAACTCCCTTCCACCAGGCGCATCAACTGGTGGGCAGGCTGGTGCTCGAAAGCGTGCGCTCGGGCAAACGCCCGGCCGATTGGAGCGCTGAAGCACTCGAGCGCTTCGCTCCGCAATTTACGCCCGACATCGCCCGCCTGTTGGATCCGCGCGAAGGCATGCGGTCGCGCGAGATTTTGGGCGGCACCGGTCCTCAAGCCGTGGCGCGGGCTCTCGAGCAGGCGCGCGCGCGGCTCGCGCAAATGACGGTATGAGCAAGAGCTACCGCCACGGCCAGATACTCAAGCTCATACGCTCCAAGGAAATCAGCACCCAGGAGGAGTTGGCCCGCGAGTTGAAGCAGGCCGGCGTGCCCGCCACACAGGTAACTCTCTCCCGCGATATACGCGAGTTACGGCTGGTCAAGACCCGGGAAGGCTATCGTGAGATGCAGACCGATGAAGCGGACCCGGCCTTCAAAATGCTAGCCGCGGATTTCCTGCAGGACGTGCGTGTCGCGCAAAACCTGGTGGTGCTGCAGACATCTCCGGGTCACGCCAATTCCGTCGCCGTAGCGCTCGATTCCGAACAATGGCCTGAAGTAGTCGGCACCATCGCCGGCGATGACACTATCCTGGTAATCGCCCCGGACAATGCCACCGCCGACAAGGTGCGCAAGAAACTGATCGATTTGATCGAGAGCAGCTAATGGGACTGAAGCTACTCATGCCGCAACGCCTCCACCGGTTGGATCGAGGCGGCGCGCCGCGCGGGCACAAATGCTGCGACCAGGCCGATCACCAAAAGAACCACGATCGTCAGCACGAACGCGGGCGGATCCCCGGGCCGGATGCCGTATAACAATGACGAGCTGATCCGCCCCGCGATAAGCGACAGCGGCAAGCCTATAGCAATACCCGCCGCAATCAGGATCAGCCCGTCGCGCAGCACGATCCGTTCGATCTTCGAAGGGTCCGCGCCCAGAGCGATCCGTAAGCCGATTTCAGCAGTGCGGCGCGAGACCGCGTAGGCCATTACGCCATAGATGCCAACCGCGGCCAACAGCAAGGCCAGCCCACCAAAGAACGCGCTCAAGGTTGCGATCATGCGATCGACGAAGATGGAATCGTCAACGCGCTGGCGAATGGTCCGCGGCTCAATGAGCGCAACTTCCGGATCGAGCCGGTTTAATTCGCGCCGGATCATCGCGAGCAGGGCATTGGGCGGAATCTGCGCGCGCACCAACAGCGTCGGATCAAATCCGACCTGGCCTTGGTGAAAAGGCACATACACGGTCGGCTCGGCCGCGGCCTTCAGGCCCTTGTGTAATATGTTGCGGACCAGACCGATAATGTAAGTCGGCTCGCCGCCCTCGGACTTGCCGTCGTCAAAACTTAGTACGCGGCCGACCGGGTCTGTCGATCCTGGCAAGAACTCGCTTACGAACGCTTCATTCACTAAGGCCATCTTCCGGGTTGACCGCATGTCGCTCTGGTCGAACTCGCGGCCTCGCAATGCACGCGTGCCGAGCGTTGCGAAATAGCCGGGGCCCACGCCCTCGACCGCAACTTCAACGCCCTCCGTGGCCGTGCGGGCTGAACCGGGAACGCGAATTCCCGCGCTCCACATGCCGCCCTGGTAGGGCGCGAGCGCTGCGCAACTGAACGATACGATACCCGGCAGCGATGCCACCCGGGTTAACAGTCTCTCCCGGAAGCCATCTTTATCGGCATCTTTCCAGGCTGAGGGATAATCCAGCGCGAAGGTCATGACGCTCTGATGAGTGAACCCCGGATCGATGGATCGCAGGCCCGCCAAACTGTGCGCGAACAAGCCCGCCATCACCACCAGCACCACGGAGAAGGCCACCTGCGCCACGACCAGCGCTTTCCGAAAGCCGGCCCGCGCACCGCCCATGGCCGCCTGCGCGCCGCCTCCTTTGAGCGCGTAGGCGGGATCGAGGTCCGTCGCACGCAAGGCCGGCGCCAGGCCAAATACAATCGCCGAGAGAATGGAGACACACGCGGTGAAACCGAGCACTGCTGCATCTGGCCCTACCGTGAAGCTGTCACTGAGACTCGCGGGCAGAAACAGCAGCATATAGCGCTCGCCCCAAACCGCGAATAGAAGTCCCAGAACGCTGCCTAGCAGGGCAAGCAGCAAACTATCGATCAGCCACTGGCGAACGATGCGCCGCCGCGTCGCACCCAACGACAGGCGCAGAGCAATTTCCCTGCTTCGCGCCGCTCCGCGGGCCAGCAGAAGATTGGCAACATTCGCACATGCAATCAGCAGCACCAGGCCCACGGCGGCCATCAGCACGGTAAGCGGCTTGCCGAACTGATCGCGCAGCATCGAGATTCCCAAGCCGCCATCGCGTACGTCTATCTTTTGCTCCATCGCCCATCTGCGAAATGCGCTATCCGGCTTATCGCCATACACACTTGCCAGATGCTGCCGCATGATGGTGTTCGCCGCGGCTTGAATCCGGCTCTTGGAGATCTCCGGCCGGCGCCGCGCCAGAATCCAGACCCAATGCATCCCGTCCTGCATAATCTGGCCGCGAAACATCATGGTGGGCGCCCATATATCGGCGCGATGTTCCACTTCGACTCCATGAAATCCGGCCGCCGCCACGCCGACGACAGTCAAAGGCTGCTCATCCACCATCAGCACCCGGCCAAGCACTCCGGGATCGAGGCCAAAGCGGCTGCGCCAGAAATCGTAACTGAGGACCGCCAGCGGATGACCTTGGGGAGTGCGGTCGTCGGCACCGGTGAAGACGCGACCCATTGCCGGCTTGACGCCCAGAACGTCGAAGTAATTTCCGGAGACAAATTCCCGCTCGATAAAGTCCGCCCGATTGCTATGCCCTGCGTCGAAGCGGACTTTATAGGCGCCGCTGCGCGCCAGTACGCCGTTGAAGAGTTCTGCGTGCTGCCGGAATGCGAGATATTGCGGGTAGGATGCGAAGCCGCTGCCCCAGCCACCGGTCCTATATAGCGACAGCAGTTGTTCGGGCTGTTCGACCGGCAACATGCGCAGCATGAGCCTGTCGAGAAACGAAAAGATAGCGGTGTTAGCGCCGATGCCGAGGGCCAGCGACAGCACCGCTGCAATGGTGAAAGCAGGACTGCGGCTTAATCCGCGTACGGCATAGCGCACATCTTTCGCGAGAATCTCGATGCTTGAAATCCCACGCCGCTCCCTGTATGCCTCTTTCATTGAGTCGATCCCGCCGAACTCGCGCCGGGCGGCCTCTCGCGCGGTGAGAGCGTCCATGCCACGCTCGCGCAGCTCTTCGGCAAGCATGGCGAGGTGGGTTTCGACCTCCTCGTTCAACTCAGTTTCGAGCCGCCGCTTCGAAATTAAGGAGGTGAGGCGCTTCCACAACGTACGCATAACCGCTCCTATGCAGAATGCTGCAGGAATCGTTCCATGAGGGCCACGGTGCGCGCCCAGTCGTCAACTTCTCGTGCAATCTGCTTCCTGCCGGACAGCGTCAGCGCGTAGAATTTAGCCCGGCGATTTTTTTCCGAAGCTCCCCACTGCGACGAGATCCAACCGCGCTGCTCCAGGCGTAACAGCGCCGGGTAGAGCGTGCCTTGATTCAAATCGAGAGCTCCGGCGGAGATCTGCTGTATACGCCTGGCCATGCCAAATCCGTGCTGCTGTCCCATGGACTCGAGTGTGCGTAAGATCATCAGATCGAGCGTACCTTGCAGAACATCCGCTTTGGCTTTTCCTGTAGACATCCAAAAGAAGTATGACGGCCTTCCCTGTAGAATGTCAACAGAGAAACCTAAAAAAATTCTCTTGACTGTATCATATAACTAGTACACTATAAATCTGGATGACAAAAGCAGAGACCTTCGGATTTCGGCTGGATCTGCACAGCGGCGTTCCCGTCTATCGCCAGATTATCGACCAGATCCTCGGCGGCATCGCTTCGGGCAAGCTGGCCGTTGGCGATCAGATACCGACCGTGCGGCAGGTGGCGGTCGACCTGGCCATCAACCCGAACACCGTGGTGCGGGCCTATCGTGAGATGGAAATCCGCGGCGTGCTCGAAACTCAGCAGGGTACGGGTACCTTCATCGCCCGCAAGAAAGTCGAACGAAACGAAGTGGAACGCGCCCGGCGGCTTACGCAGCTTGTCACAGAGTTCGTGGCGCGCGCCGGCAGCGCCGAATTTTCAGTCGAGGAATTAATGGAGCAACTCAATGATCTACTGGCAGAAAGCAATAAGAGGAAAAGATAGCACCTTCGGCAAAGGGGAAAAGATGCCGGTGAGCAGTATCGGTGCGGCGCTGTTCATGATTTGTATTGCGGCCGGAGCGGCTGCGAGCGCGCTCATCAACCAGCAGGCGCCCGTGATCGTGGGCGGCCTGATCGGGTTGTATCTGATGTTCGCCATCAAGGTGGCGGACCAATGGGAAAGAGTAGCGGTGCTGCGCCTGGGCCGCTATGTGGGCCTGCGCGGCCCCGGCGTCTTTCACATCATTCCGGTCGTCGATTCGCTGAGCCGGTTCGTGGATCAGCGCGTGCGCGTGGCGAATGTGACGGCGGAGTCGACGCTGACACGCGATACGGTGCCGGTGAATGTGGACGCCATCCTGTTCTGGGTGGTCTGGAACGCGGAAAAATCCATCCTCGAAGTGGAGGACTTTATCGAGGCCATCACGCTCAGCGCGCAGACCGCGTTGCGCGAATCCATCGGTCGCCACCAGCTTGCGCAGATGATTACGGAACGCGAGACGCTGGGGCAGGAATTGCAGCGCATCCTGGACGAGAAGACCAATCCCTGGGGCATCACCGTCCAATCTGTGGAGATACGCGACGTGCGCATCCCCCATGAGCTGGAAGATGCCATGTCGCGGCAGGCGCAGGCGGAGAGGGAGCGGCAGGCGCGCATCATCCTGGGCCAGGCCGAGACGGAGATCGCCGATAAGTTCGCGCTGGCCGCGGCCACCTACCGCGACAATCCGGTGGCGCTGCATCTGCGCGCTATGAACATGCTCTACGAAGCCATTAAAGAAAAGGGCTCGATGGTGATTGTACCGTCGTCGGCGGTCGAGACCATGGGCCTCGGCGGCACGCTGGCGACGGCGGCATTGGGCGGCAGCCATCCGACATAAATCATTTCCCGACGAACGTCACCATGTACTGGCTGCCCTTAATATGCTCGCGCTCGGAGACTTTGCGGAAGCCGTGCGCTTCTATCTCGCGCACCAGCTCCGGTTCATCGAGCCGTATGTGCTTCATGGCGTCCTGGCCGGGCATGGCGTTGGGCCGCCTGTAATACTCGACGACAAACAGGCGGCCGCCATCGCGCAAAGCGGCGCGAAAGGCCGCCAGCATTTTTTCCGGATAGTTGTAGTGATGATAGGAATCGAGCGCCAGTATGGCATCCACGCTGTTGGCAGCGAGTCGGGGATCGGTTTCCGTGCCCTTGATGAACGTAACATTGTCCAGCTTCTGTTGCCCGGCGCGCTGACGGGCCTGGCTCAGGAAATCGTCGAAAATGTCCTCCGCCAGCACCTGGCCTTGCGGCCCCGCGGCACGGCTCAGATACGGCAGCATGTAGCCGACCCCCGTGCCAATATCCGCCACGATCATTCCTGGTTTGATCGCCATGGCGTCCACTAACTCCTGGGGTCTTTCGGTCGAGTCGCGCTGCGGGCTGCCCAGAGACGCTGCGATCGCCTGGCGGCCCTCCGCAGTCTGATAACGCTGATTGGCATCGGTGGCCACCTGGGCGCATAGGGCAGCCGAGCACGCCGACAGCGCGAAAATTATTTTCATAACGAAGGCTCCATGGGCAGGGCCAGCGGCGGCTCCAGCAGAAAATCAAGCTGCGCCATCTGCTCCACGGCCTCCCGAATGGCATGCTCGTAAGTAGGTTCCACGGTGATTACGAATGGCAAGTCGTGCTTGCTTTCGACAGGCAATTGCAGCACCGCTTCGAGGCTGATCTGCTTAGCCGCCAGAATGCCTGCCAGACGCGCCAGGATACCCGGCCGGTCCTTCACCCGGAACCTGAGATAATAGGCTCGATTTTGCAGGGTCACCGAGACCGGCTGGTACTCCCCAAGCCTTTCGTGGGCGAACGGGGAAACCCGCTCGGGGCTGCCGCTGCGGATTTCGCGCGCGACGCGCATCAGATCGCTCACTACGGCGACACCGGTGGGGAGCGGGCCCGCGCCGCGCCCGTAGTAAAAAGTATCCTCGCCGTACGCGCCCTTCACCCACACGGCGTTGTAGGCGCCTTGCACGCCGGCCAGAATGGTTGAGCGCGGAATCAGGGCCGGCCGCACCGAAAGAATCAGACCTTCGGGTGTTTGCCGCGCCGCGCAGACCAGCCGGATGGTGTGATCGAGCTGATGCGCATAGCGAAAATCGAGCGGCGATATGCGCCGGATGCCTTCCATGAAAATATCCGAGGGAGTGATCTTCTCTCCGAAGGCCAGAGCCGCGAGGATGGCCAGCTTGGAGCGGGCGTCAATACCGTCCAGATCGGCGCTCGGATCGGCCTCCGCGTAGCCCAGCTCTTGCGCTTCCGCCAGTACGGCCTCGAGCGGGGCGCCGCGCTTTTCAATCTCGGTCAGAATATAGTTGCAGGTTCCGTTCAGGATGCCATACAGGGCCACGACGCGGTCGCCCGAAATCCCCTCGCGCAACACTGCGTGTATGGGAATGCCGCCCGCCACGCTGGCTTCCATAGCCACATTGATACCAGCGCGAATGGCGCGATCCCAGATCTCCGGCCCGCAGGCGGCCATCAGCTCCTTATTGGCGGTGACCAGCGACTTGCGATGAGCGATGGCGCTGTCGACAATCTCGGCCGCCACCCCTGTGCCGCCCACCAGTTCCGCCACGATGTCCACGTCGGGATGAGTAACCACCTCGCGCCAGTCCGCGGTTTTGAGCACAGGCCCGAGCGAGTCGGGAATCGATTTGGCGGCGATCGAGCGGCAGCAAACTGCGACGACTCTCAGGCGGAAGCCGAGCTTGAGCGCTATTTGGTCGGCATTGGAGGCAAGAATGGCGAGTGTGCCGGAGCCAACGTTGCCCAGGCCCACGATGCCGACGTGAACTTCCTGCATATGTAGCGATTATGGCATGGGGGTTTATCGGGCTGGTATAATCCAGCCTCATGAAACAACTGGTAAGCTGCCGGAAGGCCGCAGTTGCTTTCCTGCTTTGCGCGGGGGCGGCGATGGCTGGAAGCGGGCCGACCTTCACCATTCTGACGACCTTCCCCACGGGCGTTTTTCCTGGGGCTCCGCCCGTGCAGGGCACGGATGGAAATTTTTACGGGACCGCTACAGCAATCTATCCCGCGCCCGCTACGATCTACAGAGTAACCCCGGAGGGAGTGCTGAGCACCATTTATAACTTCTGCTCCCAACCCGGATGCGCTGACGGGTCAGGATCCGAGGGTGGGTTGGTGCTGGGTTCGGACGGGAATTTTTACGGGACCAGTCTTACTGGCGGAGCCAACAACTGGGGTACTGTTTTCCGAATTACTCCGGCGGGCGTGTTAACGACGCTGCATAGTTTTACCCAAACGGACGGCGCGCTTCCCTGCTCGACAATGATCCAGGCGAACAGTGGGGAGTTTTACGGCACGACCGGGAGCGGCGGCTACAATTACGATGGCACAATTTTCAAAATCACTCCGCAGGGGGCGCTGACAACTGTCTATAGCTTCGCCACACCGTGGTCAGCCACGCTTTGTGCCTCACTGTTGCAAGCCGCGAACGGAAATTTCTATGGCACGACGGCTAACGACGGAAATTTCGGCGGCCCCGGCGATGGCACGATTTTCGAACTCACCCCGGCAGGCACGTTTAGCACTCTATACACATTCACCGGGAAGGACGGCGCATTCCCCCAGGATGGGTTGCTCCCGACTAACGGGGACTTCTATGGCACCACCGCGGAAGGTGGGGCCGACGCCGTGGGCACGGTCTTCCAGTTTGCCCCCGACGGAACGCTGACGACCTTGTATAGTTTTGGCGGTTCCTCCGGCTGCCCTGACGGCTGCTATCCATACGCTCCCCTGGTCCTGGCTTCCAATGGGAAGTTCTACGGCACGGCGACCATTGGCGGTGGTTCGGGCGGAGACGGCACGATCTTCGAAATTACAACGGCCGGCACGTTGATCAAGATGTATGGCTTCCGCACGACGGATGGCCAGCCGTATGGGGGTCTGATACAGGGGACGGATGGCGCCTTTTACGGGACAGCCACGCACGGGACCAACGGCGACGTTTTCTACAGGCTGACGGCCGGTTTGCCCCCACTCATTAAACCGGTGCCACTGTCCGGCGCGGCCGGATCGGTGGTGACGATTCTGGGAACGAACTTGAGCGGCACGACCAGCGTCACCTTCAACGGTGTAGCGGCCGCATTCACGGTCGTCTCTGCCTCTGCAATTACTGGCACAGTGCCCGCTCGCGCCGGCACCGGCAAGATCCGGGTAGTTACGCCCGGTGGCACGCTATCGACCGTGGGCGCTTTCGTCGTGACGCATTGACTTCGCAGCGTGGTCGCCCTGCTACATCAGTTCCAGTAGTTGCGATCGAGGCTGCGATATTGGACCGCTTCGGCAACGTGCTTGGCGGCGATGGTTTCCGATCCGCCGAGATCCGCAATGGTGCGGGCCAGCTTAAGGACGCGGTCGTGTGCGCGGGCCGAGAGACCCATGCGGCGGACGGCCATTTCGAGCGTGCGCTCTCCTGTTTCATCCAGCGCGCACAGCTTGCGAATGAGGCGCACCGGCATCTGGGCGTTATAGAAACCGCGCGCTTGCTGCACGGCACGGGTGCGCTCGACACGCGTGCGGATCTCCGCCGATGACTCACTTGTGTCTGTGCCGCGCATTTCCTTGTAAGGCACGGCGGGAATCTCGATGTGAATATCGATGCGGTCGAGCAGCGGACCACTGATCTTGCCAAGGTAACGCTGGATCATTCCGGGCGTGCAGCGGCACTCGCGCGTGGCATCCCCATAGAAGCCGCACTGGCACGGATTCATCGCAGCCACCAGCATGAAGCTGGCAGGAAATCGCAGAGTCATGTTGGAGCGGGCGAGCGTCACCGTGCCTTCTTCGAGTGGTTGGCGCAACAGCTCCAGCACATTGCGCGGGAACTCGGGGAACTCGTCCAGAAAGAGGAGACCATGGTGCGCCAGACTGACCTCACCGGGGCGAGCCATGCCGGAGCCTCCTCCGATCAGACCCGCGTCTGAGATGGTGTGATGCGGCGCGCGGAAGGGACGCACGCCCAGCAGTCCGCGTCCGCCGGGTAGCAGGCCCGCAATGCTGTGTACCTTAGTGGTTTCGATGGATTCGGCGAAGGTCAGCGGCGGCAGGATGCTCGCCAGCCGCTTGGCAAGCATAGTCTTGCCGGATCCGGGCGGACCGATCATGAGAACGTTGTGTCCTCCCGATGCGGCCACTTCCAGAGCGCGCTTCGCTGTGGCCTGGCCCCGCACATCCCGGAAATCCGCAAAGCCGGCGTCGGGTGCGGGCATCTCTAACGTGGCCACAGCCGGGGAAAACGCCGCCGGGTTGGCGATCAGCGCGACCACTTCCGACAGATGCTGGACGCCAAAAACCCGCACGCCCTCGACCACCGCCGCTTCGGCTGCATTCACCTGCGGCAACACCAGATTGGCGATCCCCTCGGCCCGCGCGCAGACGGCTACCGACAGCGCCCCGCGGACGGGCCGTATGCAGCCATCCAGAGATAACTCGCCGAGGAAAAGATGCTGATCAAGCGGGCCCACCACGCCCATCGCTCCGAGGATGCCCATGGCCATCGGCAGATCGAAACCGGCGCCTTCCTTGCGCACGTTGGCCGGCGCCAAATTGATGGTGACTGCCTTATTCGGATAACCGTAACCGGAATTGATCAGGGCGGATTTGATGCGCTCGCGGCTCTCGCGAACGGCCGTATCCGGCATTCCAACCATGACGAAGTCGCGCGCCGAGCCAGACGAATACATGTCGACTTCGACATCGATCAGATGAGCATCAATGCCAAAAACGGCGGCGCTGCGGGTTCTGAACAGCGCCATTCGGGGGGAAGCTTTCTAAACCGCAGTATAACCGAATGCGCGTTATACTTGGGAAAGGTTTTGTGCAACCGGCTGGAGTGGCGGAACTGGCAGACGCACGGGACTCAAAATCATACACTCGCAATTTATTGTGTGTGCTAAGCAACCTAAATTCATAGACATGCGAAAAACCATGACACTTGTGATATACTTACACAAGTGTTGCACAGTTTGGCCGTTTCCGCTGCGTAAGCGCGATGCCAGAGAAACACACAATCCTCGGCGGAAAGGTCCACGTCTATAGGCGCGACAATAGCAGTCGCTGGCAGTGTGCGACATACCTCGCCGGCAAGAACCGCCGGGTTTCCACCAAGGAAGACAGCCTAGGCAAGGCCAAGGACTTCGCCGAGGACTGGTATCTTCAATTGCGCGGCAAGGCCCGCAACGGCGAAATAAACGACGAAAAAACCTTTCGCGAAGCCGCCGTGCAATTCGAGCGCGAGTACCAGATCATCACCGAGGGCCAACGGAATCCCGAGTACGTGGAAGGCCACAGTACTCGCCTCCGACTTCATCTGGTGCCCTTCTTTGGCGACATGGGACTTTCCGAGATCACGCCCGGCCAGATACAGGAATACCGCATTCATCGCCACGAGGAAGCGGTGAAGGAATACGGAAAGCCGCCTGCCCGGAGTACCATGCATCAGGAAATCGTTGTTCTGAGGCAGACCCTCAAAGCCGCCGTGCGCCACCGATGGCTGGACCGGCTTCCGGATCTCTCCGAGCCCTATCGGGCGTCCGGAAAAATCTCGCACCGTGCGTGGTTTTCCCCGGAGGAATACAAGAAGCTCTACGAAGCCACCCGGCGACGGGCGCGCAGTCCGAAAAATCCCCGCTACAAATGGGAATCAGAACAGCTACACGACTACGTCCTGTTCATGGCCAATACCGGTCTGCGGCCGGACGAGGCGAACCAACTTGAATATCGCGATGTGAAGATCGTCGAGGATGAGGGAAGTAAGGAAACCATCCTTGAAATTGAGGTTCGCGGCAAACGCGGCGTCGGCTATTGCAAGAGCACCACCGGGGCCGTAAAGCCTTTCCAGAGACTGTTCGAGAGGAACAAGCCGCAGCCGACCGATCTGATTTTTCCGAAGACCCACCGGCAACTCTTCAACACCATCCTGGACGAAGAAGGCCTCAAGAAAGACCGTGAGGGACAGCCCCGCACTGCCTACAGCCTGCGGCACACCTACATCTGCCTGCGTCTCATGGAAGGCGCGGACATTTACCAGATCGCGAAGAACTGCCGCACCAGCGTTGAGATGATCGAGAAATACTACGCTTCCCACCTCAAGAACAGCCTCGACGCCTCCGCGATCAACATAAGGCGGAAGAAGGCGAAGAAAAACGAGCCGCCCACGGAACCAGAGGAGTAGTCCCTCAGCGCGCGCCAGTTCCCTTTGCCCCCGCGTCGGAGCCGAAGAGCTTGCGGGTCACCATGATCCCGCTTCGGCGTTAGGGATGGCACCATCCCGCGGGGCAAATCGCAGTTCTTCCGAGTGCCGGGAAAAAGCGGGACACCTGCGCCCGCCCCGGCACGCAAGGATGGAACCATCCTTTACCCTTCCTTGAACCCCGAAGTTGAGCCGGTTGCGCCCTCCGCAAGCCGCGTCGGCGGCCAAATCGGCCACCCGTGCGTGCTGATACGAATGTCTTCGATCCTGCTTACTTGGGGTCACCTCACGAAACGGAAAGCCCGATAAGGGGTCACCAGACGATGTCGGCATGCGACACGCCTCATTTGGCAACTGCCTTCGTCGCAAAGATTGCGGTCTTTTTTCATAACTTTCCTCCAGTTTTAAAACACTGGAGGTCTCTATCTCATCTTGCTGCCGAAACCGGGTTGTTGCACTCTCTAGTTGAAGCGGGGTCGCGCTTTGGGGTGTCACCGAAAGCTTAAAACCAAAGAAGGAGACTGTGAAATTGCGGATGATCATGCAGAAAGTGACGGATCTGAGCGGCAAGGAATTGGCGGCGCGTCGCAATCTATCTTCGGCCGTGTACCCGCCGGACGTCGTGGCGAACTGGCCAGGAAGGTCAATTGAATGGGCGTCTCCCGAGTGGTGCGTCATGTGTTGGGACGAGAAAGGCGAGGCGCTGTCTCACGCCGGCGTTCTCATTCGCGAGTGTGAGATCGATGGATCTCCGGTGAGGATTGGGGGGATCGGCGGGTTGATGACGCATCCAAAAGCGCGACGGGAAGGCTTAGCCACGAAGGTAATAAAAGGATCACTCGAATTCTTCTTGGAGCGCGCCGTCGACTTCGCTTTGCTCGTGTGCAAACGGGAACTTGTCCCGCTATACGAAAAGCTGGGCTGGCAGCTTTACAGGGACAAGGTTCTGGTTACGCAAAAAGGCGTAACGACACCGTTCACATTCAACTTACCGATGGTCCACTCGGCCTGCAAGGCGGCTCCATCGTCAGGAGATATCTATCTAAAAGGAGCGCCGTGGTGATCTTCTCCGATCACCGAATAAGCGGATTGTCGAACTCCTGCCCCTGAAAATGGCGCTTAAAGGGTAAAGAGATTGGCCATGGCCCGCTGGCCGAACCCCTGACGGTAGTCGAAAACCTCTCGAAGCGTCACTTTGAAGTGCCCACTAAATCAAGTGGACACTATCGCTAGACCAGCCCGCAGATGGCGCTCCTCAACATCGGCCGCGGCTGGGATTGTACTTGTAGGGGCATTGCCAGCGCTGTTAAGTTGGCGCGTCCGCGCTCGCAGCGCCCGTATCATTCTAACCGTCGTGCAGGAGTCATACATGAAGAAAATAGCTGCACATCGCCGAGGAACTGGAAGAGGATCTTACGCGCGACAAGACGGTCACGTGAGATCGAGTTTCATACCCACATGGCTTGCGACGAAACCAAGATTCTCGTAAAAACGATGTGCATCGACGCGTGATTTGTCAGTCGTCAACTGAACCAGGCTGCAGCCGGCCGCCCGCGACTTCTCTATGGCATAGCGAACCATCGCTTCGCCGATACCTTGGCCGCGTCGGCCGGACGAAACACGTACGCCTTCGAGAATGGCGCGCGTCGCACCCTTGCGGCTGAGCCCGGGGACCATGGTTAATTGGAGGCAGGCGATGACGGCGCCGCCTTCATCTCCGACGATGATTTCGTTCCCAGGTTGCGCAGCTATTGCCTCAAAGCTGCGCAAATACGCGTCAGGTAGGGGCTCAATCATCGTTTCACGAGACGCGCCGAGAGGGTCCTCGGCAAGCAGTCGCACAATGGAAGGAAGATCATTTTGTGTTGCAGTCCGGAACGTGGCCATGAACTCGCCTCTTGGGGTTTTACACCTTTCGGTCTTTTTCCGCGATGATGGATTCATTCCGAGTGGCTCAGCGGCCGCACCGCACGGACGAGTGATCGTACTTACCGTAAACCATCCCCCAAGGAATTTAAATCCCCTTTTCCCCACATATCAGCGTATGCGCAAGTCCATGCCGGCAGGTAAAGATGAACGCAGACAGCGCGCCCTTGCCTGCGGCGGGGCGGTCCGGACGCCTAGTTTGCGCGCCCCCGCCGCTCTGCGCGTTATCTCTTATCGCTTCGCTTTTTGAAGCACATATAAGGCATCAACGGTAACCCATTCATTAAAACTCCGTTTTCCGGTTTTGCCCCAGCTCACATAATCAGCTCCTAACTTCAATTCATCGGAAACAGTATAAAAACGTTTTTCTGCCGCCCACCCGCCATGGGGCAATGATTTACTTTCTAGCAGATCTAGCGCGTCATCGCATCGAACATCTGTAATTAAACCTGCCTCAGCTATTACCTTTAAGCCTCCGAGAATGTCATAATGCCAGTACAACGGGTAGTGCAACGAAGTGAAGTCATCATGAATTATTTTCCCGCTGCTAACCCGTTTGTAGAGATGTCTTTTAAGTAGCACCTCTGCCGCTGACCTCACCGCCTTCAATACATTAGGCTCGTTAGTCCGCAGGGCATACAGAGACAAACCTCTCAACGGAATTAGCGTCTCCATAAAGGAAGAATGAGATGCCTCTGGGTTACGGTCGCAATTCCATCCTCCATCCGGCCACTGCCAACGCAGCAATCGTTCGACCAATCGTTCAGCCTTGCTGTCATCCGATCCCAGTTTCATTGCGATGAACAAAGCGTTCCCTTGCTGGGCTGCACACCTGCGGTAACGGCCACGCATGATGGGAACCCCTTTCCGTTGATAACTCTTCTCCTTGGTCTCACAGGTAAATTCAGAAAAATAAGTGTCGGACAGCCAAAAATCCATGACTTGGCTTACTATCGGCATGATAGATAGATCACGGGCGGGATAGCCAATATCTGCCAGTGAAGCTAGCACCCAGTGGGCGCCTTGCCACTTCTCATATACATTTTTTCCGATGGGAAGATTACCGGTGCTGTCAAAGTTCTTCAGCATGGCCTTTACCCGAGGCGATTCACGTATTTCTTCCTGCAATGCGTTCATCGAGGGAGAAGATATATCTTCCCGTAAGACGTTCGCTCGCGTCTTCCATCGTATAGACGGTTCACTGGACTTTAATAATTGAGTTGTGATGTGCCGATATAGTTTTTTCGACTTAAGGGCAGCGGTCGCGGTAACTGTCTTCATTATTAGTCCATTTGCAATAGTCCATTTGCACGATAGGCCTCAACGCTGTTGCCTGATTACCCACAATAGATACTTCGGAGCCGCGCGTAAAAGGCCTTCCAGAGGAGCAAGGCGAAATGCCGGGTGCGTCCTGTTGATTCCGGAAGATAACAGCCTTCCTGCCGAGCCCTCTTTCCGCAAGAGATTTGACATAAACGCGTTTGCATCTCGCGGTCGCTGAAGGTCTCTAGAGGGCACATTAAGGGATTGGTTGTCTTGGGAGATTGCGGCTCCCCGCGATTTTCATTTGTGCTCACAAAGTCATTACGGTACGTGGACCGCGAAGGTGCCGGTCACGCAGGACAGGGTTTCCCAGTTTGAACGGCGCACCGGCTAACCCACCAATTTACAGACGTCAGGCAGGCTATCGGCAGTCCTCAGGGTAGGATTTCGCCCCGACTGCGGATTCCGGGCGAAGGCGAACAGGATTCCGGGGTGAACGCGAAAACGATTCCGGGATGATGGCGAACGGGATTCCGGGCTGAAGGCGAACAGTGATTCCGACGGGAAGGCGAACGGTTTTCGCCCGAGCCCGGAATCGTTTTCGCGATGCCCGGAATGTTTTTCAAGGCACGGCGGCGCTGGACATCATAACCGGCACAATGAACCCTCTTAGGGAGGATCAGAGTGCCGGCCAGGAGACTGTCCATGCGGAAATTACGGGAGGTCCTACGCCTCCGATTCGAACTCAAACTGGGCTACCAGCAGATCGGGCGAAGCTGCGCGATCGCGGTGAGCACGGTTCACAAGTACCTGAAACGAGCCGAAGCGGCGGGACTCACATGGCCGCTACCGGAGGATTGGGACGAGGCGCGGGTGGAGGGCATGGTTTTCCCGCGACGCGAACCAACGATGGTGGAGAAAAATCCGGCGCGCACGCCACCGGACTTTGCCGCGATTCACGAGCAGTTGCGCGGCAGCAAGTATGTCACGCTGCAACTGCTGTGGGAGGAATACCGGCAAGCCAGCCCTGATGGCTATCGTTACTCACGGTTCTGTGAGTTGTATCAGCGCTGGCGTTCGAAGCTCGACGTGGTGCTGCGCCAGGAGCACAAGGCCGGCGAGAAGATGTTCGTCGATTGGGCGGGCGCGACGATTCCGGTTTATGATCGCCACACCGGCGAGGCTTGGCAGGCGCCGCTGTTCGTGGCGACGCTGGGCGCGAGCAGTTACTCCTTCGCCGGATGCACGCGCGACCAGCAGATGGAATCGTGGCTGCGGATGCACGTGCGCGCCTTCGAACACTTCGGCGGCATTCCGGCGCTGGCGGTTCCCGACAACACCAAGACCGGCGTGACCAAGGCGCATCGCTACGACCCGGATCTGAACCCGACCTATTACAACTTCGCGTTGCACTGCGGCTTCGGCATCGTTCCCGCGCGGCCGTACAAGCCGAGGGATAAAGCGAAAGTCGAAAATGCCGTGCAGGTCGCCCAGCGCTGGATCGTGGCGGCGCTGCGTCATCATAAGTTCTTCTCGCTCGAAGAACTGAATCTGGCCATCCGCGAGCTGCTCACCAAGCTGAACAATCGGCCGTTCCGTAAGCGCGACGGAAGCCGTGCGTCGGTGTTTGCGGTCATCGATAAACCGGCTTTGAAGCCGCTGCCAGTCGAGCCGTTCGATCTGAGCGAGTGGTCGCGCGCCCGCGTCAACATCGATTACCACGTGAGCTTCGATGCCAACCTCTACAGCGTGCCCTATAACCTGGTGCATGAACTGGTCGAGATTCGCTCGACGCCAACCACGATCGAAATCCTGCACAAAAGTACTCGTGTCGCGTCACACCTGCGCAGCCGCGGGCGTGGACAGAACATCACCATTGAGGAGCATCGCCCCAAAAGTCATCGCGCGCATCTGGAGTGGACACCCTCCCGCATGGTGCATTGGGCCGAAACCATCGGTCCCAACACGGCGCGACTGTTCGAGCGGATCATGAACGACTGGCCGCACCCGGAAATGGGTTATCGTGGCTGCCTGGGTATCATCCGGCTGGCCGGAAAATACTCGGCGCAACGCGTGGAAGCGGCCTCGGAACGCGCTCTGCTCGCCAACGCCTGCCGCTACAAAAGCGTCGAATCGATTCTGAAGAACTCGCTCGATCAAGTGCCTCCATCGTCACCTGCACCCGCTTCCACACCGCCGCACGACAACATTCGCGGCGCGGAGTACTTCGAGTAAGGAGCCCACATGCTACAGGAACCGATGATGGAAAAACTCACGGCCATGCGGTTGGTCGGCATGGTGGACGCACTCAAGGCGCAGGAGCAGGACCCGGCCGCGCGCGATCTGAGCTTCCTCGAAAGGCTTGGCCTGCTGATCGATCAGCAATGGAGCTGGCGCGAGAATCAGGCACTGACACGGCGGCTTCAGGCCGCGAAACTGAAGGGTGCCTGCGTGGAAGAGATCGACTACCGCGCTTCGCGTGGGCTGGACAAGAGCGTCATCCGCGCTCTGGCGCAAAAATCCGCCTGGGTTCAGAATCACGAAAACATCTTCGTGCTCGGACCCACCGGCGTCGGCAAGAGCTTCGTGGCGTGCGCGCTGGCGCAGAAAGCATGCCGCGACGGATACTCGGCGCTCTACACCAGAGCTGTCGCACTGTTTCGCGATCTGGCGATCGCTCGCGCTGACGGCAGTCTCCGCGCTCTATTGGCCAGACTCAGCCGTATCGATGTGCTGGTGATCGACGACTGGGTCATGGCTCCGCTGGCTGAAACCGAGCGCCGCGACTTCTGGGAAATCTGCGAGGACCGCTACCAAACTCGTTCGACGATCCTGACCTCGCAACTTCCCGTGACACGCTGGCACGAACAGATCGGCGACCCCACCGCCGCCGACGGCATTCTCGACCGCCTGGTTCACAACGCCCATCGCATCGAGATGCGGGGCGATTCCATGCGTAAAAAACGCGGTTCTCAGCCGTCGAGCTAACGCTCGCCGGGCTACTTCGTGCTGAGGCGGGGACAAGGGCTGCGCCCCTTTCCCCGCACCCCTTTCTCCGCTACCGGCGCTCTTCCTCCGCTACGCTCCGGACAGGTTTTCCTTGACGAAGCCGAACACTTGTTCCACAATCGAGGTGCCAGCGTCGCTGCGCTCCGAGAACTGTTCGCCTTCGGCCCGGAATGCCGTTCGCGTTCCCTTCGGAATCAGTGTTCGCCTTCGTCGGAATCCTCACCCGACCTGGAAACGACCCTAATGCAAGTGGGTAAGAGGATTGATCAATATCTGCTTTTCTGGCCATAGCGCAAAAAAAATCACACTTTCATGTAGTGACCCGAGATTGGCGACGACTTGACCGGCGGAAAAAGACATCCGGGAAGCTCGACGAGCGGGTTAGGTCTTGCGCAAATTCCCGAGGGATCACGGCAAGTTCACGACTTTCCGGCGTGATCGCCATATTCCCAGTCATAAGGCACTCCGGTGTCGCCCAGTATAAATCTGACCAGATCGGCGAACCCTGCCTCGGAGCGAACATCGTTTGACAAGATCACGACGCAACGCTGACCGGCTTCGATGCATACCACGCTATTGGCTGTCTGGCCGTCGTGGCCGCCCTTGTAGAAGCCGTGCCCCTGCGGGCCGTCGAAGACAACGACACCCAATCCGGCATACAAATCCTTGCGTCGCGCACTCACCGGCAGGTCGGGCTGGAAAGGCGGGAACTGGCCGGAGGTGGTGATATGCAGACTGTGCTTGGTGATTTCGGCGCGTGAGGCCGCACTCAGACCATCGCCGCTCACCAAGGCGGCAACGAACTTGGGCAGGTCGGATATCGTGGTGTCCATTGAACCCGCCGCGCGTACCTTGCTGCGCTGGTCGTGTTCCTGTGGCTGGCCCTGATCGTTCCAGCTATCGGCCAGGTTGGCGGCGAAATCCTTCCTCCACACCAGGCTCGTGCGGGTCATTCCCAGCCGATCGAAGTTGGTCTTGGTCAGTTCGCCGACATCGAGCCCCAACCCCTGCGCCTTGCGGCCGTGTTCGATGACGAATTGCAGAAGTATCAGAC
>Ga0302326_10001269_pt1 | contig 64865 bp, 49 predicted proteins | sample Palsa_T0_3_FD_202264 | JGI IMG/M metagenome (GOLD analysis project Ga0302326, IMG submission 202264) | Peat permafrost microbial communities from Stordalen Mire near Abisko, Sweden - Palsa_T0_3 | ecosystem: Environmental > Terrestrial > Soil > Palsa > Peat permafrost | place: Sweden: Abisko...
CAGAAGATCGACTTTACGCCGCCACGCCAGATGCCGCCGGCGATAGCGCGTCTGCGCGGTGATTTCGTGTTCGGCTCCGATGAGGGCGCCGGCCCGCACCGACCGATCGATGTCTCGCCCGCATCTGCGGACTTCATCGCCCTGCGCGACGTTCCGCCGTTGTTCGTGCGCACTCTGCTGCTTGCCGAGGACGTCGGTTTCTACGGTCATCGCGGCATCGATCTGCGCGAACTACCAACTGCGCTACTCACTGACTGGTCGCGCGGGAGCGCAGCGCGCGGCGCGTCGACGATAACCCAGCAGCTGGCCAAGAACCTCTTCCTTTCGCGCGACAAGAAGCTCGGACGCAAGCTGGAGGAACTGGCGATCACGTTCCTGCTCGAGTCGGCGCTCCGCAAGGATCGCATCCTCGAGATCTACCTGAACATCATCGAATGGGGGCCGGACCTGCGTGGCCTGCGGCCCGCAGCGCGTACCTATTTCGGTTGCGAACCCCAAGCCTTGACGCCGGCCGAGATGGCTTTCCTGGTTGTGATCATCCCTGGGCCGATCAAGTACCAGAGTTCATTTGCGCACGGCACGCCAGGACCTGGCCTGCGCTCGCTGATCGACGAGCTGTTGGGGAAACTTCGCTCGGTGAATGCGATTAGCGAGGAGGAATATCGGCGAGCGCTCGACGAGCCTGTCATCATCTCCGGCGGCAGGCAGCCCGGGTGATTGGCGGCAATCTATATCGAAGCGCCGGATTAAATTCCTGCCCTTCTTCTTTGCACTATTGCCTCGTTTCAGATCGTCGGAGCGCCGCCCTCAACTGCGAGGGTGTCGTCCCTTCCCAGGTTCGGAAAGCTCGATAGAAAGAATTCGAATCCTCGTAGCCGAGCAGAAATGCCACTTCCGTGACATCTATCTCCGGCCGGTTGAGGTACTCGTGCGCCAGTTCCTGCCGCGCCTCGAGAAGCAACTGCCGGAAGTTTGCGCCCTCATCGATGATTCGACGCTGCAAGGTCCGATCGCTTAGGCCCAGCTCGCGCGCCACGGCCGCTATCTCCGGCCGGCTTCCGGCGAGCAGACGTTTGAGAATCCATTTCACCTGCTCACGGATCGAACTTTGCGCACGGCGCTCTTGAAGCGCGCGTTCGAGCTGCGGATTCAACATGTCAAGCAACTCGGCGTTGTAGGTAAGAAACGGCCGATCGAGATCGGCCGCGTGCAGGACGAGCGCATTCCGTCGGGCTCCGAATGTGATCGGGCCCTTGAAATAAGCTTCGTGGAAGCCGGTCGCCTCCGCACTGCGCTTCAGCTCGACCCTTTTCGCCGTCACCAGATATCCGGTGCCGCGGCGACCCAGTTCAATGAACGAGGTAAAGGCAGCGTCGGTCAGAAGGGACGGTGTTTCCTCCTGCGAGTCCTTCCCGACCGATCCCCGATTGTTTGAACCCACCGAAGGGGGCAAACGGATCGTGACTTAATGTGTTGATCAGGACGCGGCCGGCGGCGAGTTTGCGCGCCACGCGGGTGGCCCTGTCCGGGTCCGCCGAGCTTACGTAGGCGATGAGCCCGAATTCGGTGTCATTGGCGATTTCAATGGCCTCGGCTTCTGTCTTGTACGTCAGTATCGACAGAACCGGTCCGAAGATTTCTTCCTTCGCGATACGCATTTGGCGGGTGACGTTGGCAAACACGGTGGGCTTGATGAAATTTCCACCTTCAAGACCCTGGGGATGACCCAACCCGCCGATGAGGAGCTCCGCACCTTCCTCGATCCCGGACTTGATGTACTCCTGCACGCGCTGGTACTGCTTTGTGCTGGCCAATGGGCCGAGGGTAACGCCCTTGTCCCTCGGATCGCCCATTTTGATCTTTTCGACGGCCGCCTTGGCCAGCCGCCTCACGTCGTCGAGGCGCTCTTCCGGCACGATCAGACGCGAAGCCGCAATGCAGGCCTGCCCGTTATTCAGGTAGCAGGCGTTGATGGCCATCGGGATCGCCGTGGAGAGATCGGCGTCATCCAGGATGATGTTGGGCGACTTGCCCCCGAGCTCCAGCGTCAGGCGCTTCATCGTGTCCAGGGAGTTCCTGGCGACCAGTTTTCCGATCTGGGTCGAACCGGTGAACGAGATTTTCTGAATGTCGGGACTTTGCGTTAACTCCGTCCCGACCACCTCGCCGAGGCCCGTCACGACATTGATGACGCCAGGAGGCAACGCAGCTTCATGAAAGGCGTCCATCAACACTTCCGTTTGCATAGCACTCATCTCGCTGGGCTTGATGACCACCGTGCATCCGGCAGCGATTGCCGGCGCCACCTTGATCGCGATCGAGCCGGCGCTCGAATTCCATGGCGTAAATAGGCCCACCACACCGGCCGGCTCCATCACGACTTTAGATGTGCCGACAGTTTTGACCAGGTCGAACTCTTCGAGGACTTTCCTGAAGTGCAGGAAAATGTTCGCCGCGAGGTTGTTGGAGCCCTTCGCACGGTCTTGCGGTGCGCCGTATTCCACGACCGTTGCTTCAACGAGTGGATCCATTCGCTTGGCCACGGCGTCGTGCAACCGCTGCAGCAGCTCCATCCGGTATTCCTTGCTACTTTGCGAAAAGGTGTTGAAGGCCTCTTTCGCGGCAGCGATGGCTTTTCGGGCGTCGGTTTCGTCCGCCAGGGTGACCTTGCCGATCACCTGGTTGTCGGTCGGGTTCACCAGATCGAGGATCTGCGTTCCATGAGGAGTGACGAACTGGCCGTTGATATAGGCGCGATCAAAGGCTCTTACCGGAGTCGTGGTTTCATGTATGTTCATTGGTGTCACCCTTCATGGGGTTTCGGCTCAACCCAAGCCCGCTGTGTCTCTTAAGGACCCGAGCTCACAATTTTAGTGTGGCTCAAGAGCGAGTCGGCGTAACAAGCAAAAGACGCCAATGCTCTTGCAGAATGTGCCAAACAGTTTACTGTCGAGCTACCGCTTCTTGTTCCAACCTATGGGCCGCGATCTCTCTGCCGCAAGGTGGGTCCGCCGTTGCCACGGGAAGCTGCCGCGCGCAAGGCGGCCTAACTCTGTGGTTCGGCGGACGCCCGCTTCTTGCAATTTGACTATCGGATCTTGCGAATGCCGACAGGCAGCAACGGGTCGTTCCGTGAAAAGGTGAATCGGCGAAGGCTGTATCGGACTATGTGACTTTTGCGCGACTCAGTGGCGCTTTGTTGTGCTCAGTGGTGCCAAATGCAACGGACGCCCACGCGGCAAGTGATTGAAAGAAAAGACTCATGTAACTCAAATACGTCCCTCATAATGACGAGGTCGTGGGTTCGAGTCTCACCCTAGCCAGCAATCGATCGATCACTTGCAACTGCGCGCTGGGCTCGCACTAAAGACAATGCGCCCGCGACGCGGCCGCTCAAGCGCAAACGACGGCACCTCAATCTCGCCGCTTGCGATGTAGGTTGTTGCGCCGCCAACGCTGACGGAGGTCACCACGCCGTCGCGCTTGCGCGCTTCCGCTTCGATATCGCTTCTGCGCCCCATCGAGACGCCTTGCTGGATCGAAAGGCGATAGGCCACGCCGCCAAAATCGGGCTTCGATGCCATTGCCCCGACGAGGGCAGCACAAGCGCTGCCTGTCGCGGGATCTTCTTCGATGCCCAGCGCGGGTGCCCACATGCGAGCATAGAGCTTGCCGCCATCCCGTAGATTTCCGGCGAAGAAAAAAACGTGGGGACCCCACGCGCGCGAGAGCGTCGCTGCCCAGGCAGCTCGATTGATCGCCGCCCGATCGACGACCTCGTGCGAGCTCAGTTGCGCAAAACAGAATGGAACCCCGACACCTGCGAAAAAGACTTGGCTCACTTCGGCGGGCTCGATGGATAGCACTGCGGCAAGATCAGTCGGAGAAGGTGCACCGGTCGGTGCGTCGATCTTCCCTGGCAACGTCAACGTGCCGTGGAACTCTTCATTTCGCTGAGCGACGTCGACTATTACTGGACCGATATTCTCCTCCAGAATGAGCCGGATTGGATCACAGAGCCGTACGTGCTGTTTCATCACAAGCGCACACGCTGTGCCGACCGAGGGGTGCCCCGCGAACTCGAGCTCCACCCGAGGTGTGAAGATGCGCACCCGACACTTGTTCGCAGGATCCTTTTTCGGCAGGACGAAGGTCGTTTCGCCGAAATTGAATTCGCGAGCAATCTTCTGCATGCCCTCGGCCGAAATACCAGTGGCGTCAGGCAGAACCGCAAGTTGATTGCCGCCGAACGGTGTCGAACTGAAAACATCGACGATGTGAAATGTGTACTTCATGAGGTCGCCCTCTGTGCGTCGCCTCAAGCCTTAACGACGAGATCGATCTCAACGCAGGCCCCAAGCGGCAACGCGGCCACCGCGATCGTCGTGCGGGCGGGAAAGGGCTGACTGAAATGCTTTGCGTAGATGCTATTCATCGCGCCGAAGTCACTCATGTTCGTGAGATACACGCCGGCGCGCGCAACGTGATCGAAACTCCTACCGGCCGCCTTGAGAACCGCCGAGAGATTCCGGAACACGCGCTCTGTCTCGGCCACAATCCCCCCTTCGACCACCTTGCCAGTGGCCGGGTCTTGGCCGACCTGACCGCTGAAGAAGAGGAAACCACCAATTTCGATCGCCTGGGAAAACGGGCCGACCGGCGGTGCGAGCTCCGACGAGGTGATTGCGGTCTTGCTCATGGCAAACTCCTGTGGATACGCCATGCGAGCTCTATAAGTATTGGCGCGCTCTCTTTGAACACGTATAACAATTTCATTTTAAAATCAGTTCACGAATATATTCTGTGCCCAGAACTTTTCTGTATTCACTCCGCGCGACTCTTGCCTTGTTCTGAACCTCGGTGCTACCGATTACTTTCTTGGCCACATCTTCTTGCTCGACGCCTTTATCTAGAGCCGCCATGTTTTTATAAGTGATCCACAGAATGATATTGGGCTGATCCGGCGATTTTGGAGTGAGACTGAAGACCTTGTAATCGATGATGAGCCCGGCTTTCTTCGTGGCTTCCATGGTCGGCTTCCATGTCGAATTTAGCCAATCGATGTACTCTTCAAAATGTCCGTACTCAACTCTTATGTAGTTCACCTCAGTGACCGGGCCCTCCGTATACGCGCGCTCATCCTGGGCACGTGCATTAAGCGAAAGTGATGAGGCAGCGAGACACATGGATAAGATAATGGCCTTATTCATCTTCTATTCACCTGTTGTGATATATCCAGATTTCCGCAAAAACCTGAATTCCACAATATTCTGATGCGCGATATAACATTCCGCAAATTCATTATTATCACGATTATGATACCGTTCGAGCACGATTCTGTTATTCGTCGGGAGATCGCTTTAGGAGAGCCCCTTGCTCGAAGATTTACGCGCCCTCGTGGAGTTTGCCCATACCGGCTCCATCGTCGGTGCAGCCGATCGTCTATTCCGGACGCCCTCTGCGATTACCCGGCAAGTGCAAAGGCTGGAGGCTGCATTGGGTGCCGAGTTGCTCGACCGCTCGGTAAAGCCTCCGCGTCTGAACTCGCTTGGTTCCAGGGTGCTCGAACAAGCACGAGATCTGCTGCAGCGGACGGAGGCGCTGAAGTCCCTTACGTCGAGCGACGCCGAACCTCATGGCCTATTGCGTATCGGGGTCTCGCATCCCCTGGCCGAGGGGACGCTTATCGGTCCTATTCTGGCGCTGACTGAGAAATACCCCAGGGTCCGAGTGCGGCTGTTGAGCGAACTTACCGCTGAATTATTCCAGCGGCTGCTCGCCGGTGAACTCGACGTTGCAGCGGTGCTTTTGCCCGAGGGTAGAACCGCGCCTCCACCTCTACTGACGAATATCATCGCTAGCGACCGTATGGAGATCGTTCAAGGCGCCGCAGGCAATGTAGATGCTGATTGGAAAAGTTTGGGCAGAGCACCCTGGGTGCTCAATCCGCCCGGATGCCCGCTTCGGGCAAGCCTCATCGACCGGATGGAGCGTGACGGCTTCAAACCAATGATAGCCGCTGAAATCCACAACATGCATTTGCAGCTAGCGTTCGTTCAGTCCGGTTATGGTGTCGGGCTGCTGCCTGCTCGCTTTATTGTCAGGAATAATTCTATCGACGCCGTGAAAGTATTGCGTCCCCCATCGTTTGACCTGCACCCGTCCATCGCGATAATCCGTGCTGGGCAACTCGGCGCCTTGGGGAAGGCCGTCGAACTGTTGGAACACAGATTAAGGCAATTGTTTGAGGCAGCCGATACCGTGACGCCCGTGAGGAGGCTCCGAAGAGGCGTGCCTGCGAATCGGCGGGCGGCGCGAGGGCCCAAGTAGTCCCCGGACATCGCTTGTTGCAGCTGAGTGGTCTTTAGGCCGGCATCTTCGAAAATGGGGCAACGCTCGGAGTGAATCGCCATCGTTCTCGCCGGCTTCAACCAGTCGCGAGGCACAGTGATGCCGAAGATCGTGCCACCGGAAGTCGCAGATAGCTGCGCGCTGCACTCGCGGAGCCGCAGCCGGGACAGTGCATCGGATAACGTTCGCGACTTATATCGGCGGCCCACGCCAATTTCGCTTTTGCTGATAGAATTTACCCCGCCAAGAATTGCGCCCTGGGAGATGCGCTTGAGCCTCCGCAAGCAGAACAGACGAACGCTCATGTCCAGCATCATGCTGGTGGCATTCGCGTTGCGTGTGTTCATTCCGCCGGGATTCATGCCGGCAAGCGGCCGGCCGTTCTCGCTCGAGATCTGCTGGGAGGGCCTTCCTGCCGACATGCTCGCGCATGTTGAGGCTTCACACGCGGACTCCATGGAAATGGACCACGGAGGGGACCACCACCACGGAACTTCCTCACATAGTGAGCACTGCGTGTTCGGCACCGCCTGCAGTGCCGGGCCAATTTTTCACCTGACGCTGCCGAGCCATTTCTCATCCGCTTACCAGCTTCGCGCGATCGCCTTCGCATCGATCGCGCTCGCCGTCCGCGTCGTCCATCTCCCACAGCCCCGCGCACCCCCGAGTCAGCTGAGCTGACCTCCATCGGCTGAGTTCGTGCCAGCCGCAATCTCGAGCGCGCGCCGCGAATGGCGTGCGCTCCGCCGTTCGTTTGGAGCGCTTCGCCAAGCGGCGAGGCCGGGGAATTTTCACGTGATAGAGCGCATCAAAGCGCTGGCAGCGCGTGCGCGCTGCCAGCCCCGAACTTATCTGGTGCCCTTCGGGACGGTAGTTCTCGTGCTTCTCATGTTCCTGTTTCCGGCGCGTGGCTGGGCCGCGGCTTACGGCAGCGTGAGTGGCATCGTCCGGGACGACAGCGACCGGCCGATATCGGGAGCCAAGGTGGTGCTCGAGTCCGCCGTCCACGCGATTACCGAGCAGCAGACGGACTCGGTGGGCCGCTTCGATTTTCCGAAGGTGGCGATCGGCCTGTACCGGCTCACCATCTCGCAGCGCGACTTCGCTCCCTTGAGCCAGCCGGTCACGGTGCAGGCTGGATATTTTCCGTTCGCCAACATCGTGTTGAAGCCTCCCTCGGAGCTTACCGAGGTGACGGTGACAGCATCGCTGCTGCCCGTCGCCTCGGTCACCCCGATCACGATGGTGAGCCAGGAGGACATCAAGAACACTCCCGGAGCGAGCAACGTCAACAGTAACGCCATGATCACCGATTACGTTCCTGGGGCTTACCAAGCCCATGACATGCTCCACATGCGCGGTGGCCATCAGACGAATTGGCTGATCAATGGGGTCGAGATTCCGAACACCAACATCGCAGAGAACCTCGGCCCTGCGCTGAATCCCCAGGACGTGGAGACCCTAGGGATCGAGCGGGGCAGCTACCTGGCCGACGAGGGAGATCGCACTTACGGCATCTTCAACGTGATCCCGAAGAGCGGCTTCAGCAGCAATAACCAGGCCGAGCTCGACGTCACGGCGGGGAATTTCGGCCAGACGAACGACTATGCGAGCGTCGCGAGCCACACGAACGACCTCGCGTACTACGCGAGTGTCGAGGGTAATCGCAGCAATCTCGGGCTGCAGACCCCCATCTCCGAGGTGGTCCATGACCGGTCGCAGGGGTACGGTGGGTTCACTAACCTGCAGTACAAGCCGAGCGAGCAGGATGCGGTGAGCTTCGTCGGCCAGTTGCGGCAGGACATTTACCAGATACCTGACTGCTCCGTGCCGCTCGCCGACGACCCGTACTGCATCGGGCAGTTCGGCGACCTGCAGAAGGAGGCGAACAATTTCGCGCTGTTGTCTTGGGCACACACCTTCAAGAACAATGCCGTGCTCACGAGCTCGCTTCTCTATCACTTCGAACGGTCGGATTATGACGGGGGCGCCGGCGACTATCCGACTATCACCACCTATCACCACAGCTCGCAGTACGAGGGCCTCGAAGAAAATCTGCGGATGAGCTTCAGCCGCCATCATCTGGATGTCGGTCTCTACGGCTTCGCCCAGCAGGATCGGGCGGCCTTCAACTTGGGATTCACCGACGACAGCTCACCGACGCAGCAGGAATTGGAGAACCCCACCGGCCGGCTCATCACCGCCTGGGTGCAGGATACCTTCGAGGCTACGCACTGGCTCAACCTGTCGGCCGGGCTGCGCCAGTCACACTTCCAGAGCAGCAGTATCACCGAGAACACGACCGACCCGCGGCTCGGCGCGACCGTCCTGCTGCCGCGGCTGGACTGGGTGCTGAGCGCCTTCTGGGGCAAGTACTACCAGGCCCCGCCGCTCGAGACGCTCTCAGGGCCCTTGGTCGCCTATGCGACCGCGAGTGATACCGCCTTCCTGCCGCTGCACGGAGAGCGCGACGAGGAGCACCAGATTGGCGTGACGATCCCGGTGAAGGGCTGGAGTATCGCGATGGACCACTTCACCACCAATTCGACCAACTTCTTCGACCACAACCCGCTCGGTGAATCCGACATCTTTCTGCCGATCACCGACCTGGGGGCGCACATCGTGGGGACGGAGCTTACGGTGCGCTCACCGGCCTTCTGGCCCTATGGACAGGTGCACCTTGCCTACTCGAACCAAACGGCGGATTGCTTCGGGCCGATTACGGGGGGGCTGGTGGCGCCCGGCACGGCCTGCAGTTTCCCCCCCATCGCGCTCGACCACGATCAACGCAACACGGTGAATCTCGGGTACAACGCGAACCTGCCGCGGCAGTTCTTCGTCGGTTCCAACCTGTCGTTCAATTCCGGACTGTCCAACGGCTTTGGGGGGTCGAGTCACCTGCCGAGCTACGCGGTTCTCGACCTGACTGTGGGCCGCAACATCACCCAGGACTTGTCAGTGTCGATTACGGGCCTGAACATCACCAACGAGCACCTGCTCACCGACAACAGCCTGACCTTCGGCGGCGTTCACTGGAATAATCCGTTCCAGATCTATGCCGAGCTGCGCTATAAGCTTCACTATTAGCGATCGTCACGCAAGCTGACATAACTGATCCTGCGCCCAACGATGTAAAGTCGTCACCTGTCATCAGTGACAGGTTAGCGTCCAGGACGAGTGTGCGTGAGCGACCGACCGCAAATCCCCAGCGAGCACCTTCGTCGCCTCATCGATGGCTTCTGGGCCGTGCCGGTCATTACCGCTGCCGCTCAGCTTGAGATTCCTGAGCGCCTGGCAGCAGGTCCGAAGGACCTTTCGACACTGGCAAGAGAAGCCGGGGCTGATGCGCCGTCGCTGCATCGGTTGTTGCGCGCGCTTGAAACCCTTGGGCTGTGCACGGCGGTCGAGGGCGGAGCCTACGCACTTACGGACACAGGCCAACTGCTCCGCGCGGATTCGCCCGAATCGCTTCGCGGGCGCGCGCTGCACACTGGAGACATGCTCTGCAAGCAGCTCGGGGACCTTTACGATCAAGTCAGGACAGGCGGGCGGACCAAAGCGTTCCCGACAGGATCCGAGGGCTTTGAGGCGCTGAAGAATGATCCGGCGCGCCTTCATAAGTTCCAAACGAACATGGCCGAGGGAAGTCGTCGCGCAGCACAGGCCGCAATGCAGGTTTACGATTTCCGCCCGTTTGCCAAGGTGCTCGACCTGGGCGGAGGGTACGGAGGGGTTCTCACGGAGCTGCTCAGAGCCAATCCGCATCAGAGCGGCGCGGTGTGCGACCTCGCATATCTTGAGCGTGGAGCGCTCGATTATCTCTCATCGGCGGGAGTCGGAAAGCGGAGCGACTTCGTGCAAGGAGACTTCTTTACCTCCGTGCCGGGTGGTTATGACCTGTATTTGATGAAATTCATCCTGCACGACTGGGACGATCAGCACGTGCTGCGGATCCTGAGGAACGTTCGCTCGGCAGTTGGGGGACACTCACAGCTGATTGTGATCGAGCAGATTGTTCCAGAGTCGCTGACCACGAGCGTCACCGATCAGGACGTCATTCGTGCCGATCTGGTGATGATGAGTGTCGGCGGCAGGGAGCGCACAGGAGCCGAATATCGGGCGCTGTTTGCAGATTCAGGTTGGAATCTCTCGCAGATCGTGTCGACCCGCACGATGTTTTCGCTTATCGTCGGCAAGCCAGCCTGATCAGATGCAGTGGGAACATATTTGTGCTCCCAAGCCCATCACTGCAATTGTCAGCTTTTGCAAAGCTAATGACAGTCCGGGGACGACGAAGAGGTCCGCTCAAGTGCCGGTGGGTGCGGTACCAACCGCGGCGCAGCATCTTGCACTTTGGAGACAGCCTCGTCCTACATCCTGTCTCTAAGCGACCGGGGTACACTCACTCAATGACCGTCGGCGCCACACGCAAGGCCAACGCGCTACTCGCCGCGTTGCCTGATGCGGTCTATAACCGCCTCCTGCCCGATCTCGAAGTCACGAAGTTACGGCCTGGGGACACCTTGCTCACTCCGGGCAAGACCATGAAATATGCGTACTTCCCCACCGGCAGTATCGTTGCGCTACTGCACCAGGTGGATGCGGGCGGCACGATGGGCGAGGCATGGCCGGTAGGCCGCGAAGGTGTGCTGGGGATTTCACTTTTTCTCGGGGTGCCCCACTTTATCCGGCGAGTGGATGTTGAAGTCGGCGGCAGCGCATTTCGCCTTCCCGCGCGGGCACTGCTGGCGGAATTCCGTCGCGGCGGCGCGTTTCAACAACTGCTGCTGCGCTATGTGTTCGCATTGATCATGCAGGCCTCACAACTGGGGATCTGCGGCCAACACCACCCGATCGAGCAGCGGCTGTGTCGTTTTCTTTTGTGTGCTTTCGATCGGGTGGGCGACGAACTCGGTATCACCCAGCAGCGGATGGCGGAGCTGCTCGGTACGCGGCGAGTGTCGATCTCGAAGGCAGCGGCACAGCTGCAGCAGGAAGAGTTGATCGATTACGTGCGCGGCCGGGTGACCTTGGTGAATCGCAAGAAGCTCGAGAAACGCTCGTGTGTATGCACGGCGATCATCCGGCGTGCGTTTGAAGCGGTACTGGAACAGGCCTGACACGAAGAGCGGTCGCGGGCACGGGTGAGCTTTACTCCAATGCGCCGCTCGGCTGAGCGGATGCCAGCTCTCCCTCCCACCTGGACACCACGGCCACCGCGATGCTGTTGCCGACGACGTTGGTAGCCGAGCGGCCCATGTCCAGAAAGTGATCGATTCCGAGCAGCAGCAGCAGGCCGCCTTCAGGGATATTGAACTGTGGCAGCGTGGCGGCAATGACGACCAATGAGGCGCGCGGCACGCCGGCGATGCCCTTGGACGTGAGCATCAGGATGGCCAGCATCAGGATCTGCTGGCCGGCGGAGAGGTGAATGCCATAGGCCTGGGCGATGAACAGGCTGCCGAAGGTGCAGTACATCATCGAGCCGTCCAGGTTGAACGAGTACCCGATCGGGAGCACGAAAGAAGCGATCTTGTTGCTGCAGCCGAAGCGTTCGAGCTGTTCCAGTGTTTTCGGATAGGCCGCTTCCGAGCTGGCGGTGGAGAAAGCCAGCAGCAGCGGATCGCGTATGCCGCGCATCAGGGCCAGCACTCGCTTGCCGATGATGCACCCGCCCAGTGCAACCAGGATTCCCCACAACACTGCCAGGCCGAAATAAAACTCGCCTATGAAGACGCCGTAGATGCGGATGATGCCCAGCCCCTGCTGTGCCACTGTCGCAGCCAGCGCGCCGAAAACGGCCAGCGGCGCAAACAGCATCACGTAGCTGGTTACCTTCAACATGATATGGGCCAGCTCACTGAGCATATCCACGAGCTTCCGTGCCCGCTCACCCAGGGCCGCCGCAGCGGAGCCAAAGAACAGCGAGAACAGCACGATTTGCAGAATTTCGTTGCGCGCCATGGCATCGATGATGCTGACCGGGAAGGTGTGGGCGACAAAATCCTTCATCGATAGCCCGGTCGCCGTAAGGTCGCTGTGAGAGCCGGAGTCCGGCAACGGGATGTGCAGGGCCCTGCCGGGTTCGAACAGATTGACCAGAACCAGGCCAAGTGTCAGCGAAATCAGGGAAGCGAACAGAAACCAACCCAGCGTCTTGATGCCCACACGTCCGACCGTGGGCAAGTCGCCCATTTTGGCAATGCCGACCACCAGCGTCGCAAATACCAGCGGCGCAATGATCATCTTGATCAATCGGAGGAAGATGGTCGGCAATAGATCGGCGACCGTGGCGAAGCTGGCCGCCGATTGGGGTGTCAGTTGAAAAACAGAATAGCCGGTCGCAATACCGGCTATCAGGCCAAGCAGGATCAGCTTTGTCAGGCGCGTGGATTGCACGCGGTGAGTCTACGCCAAGGGAACGCTCAGACGTCCTGAATGCGCCCCTTCCACTGGCCGCCGCGATGCAGGCCGTATTGCACGGCGGAGTGCGCCGTGGCAGCCGCATAGAACACGGCCACTGCCGGCAACGTCAATACCCAGTCTGCGGGCAACCGATAGAAGCGGATGATGGGCCAATAAGCGAGGCTCATGAGCAACCAGCTGGTGGCGCCGAGTGCGATCGAGGTTGGGTCACCCGACAGCAGCAAGGCCGGCGGCACCACGTAAGTAAGGCACAATCCCACCAGCGTGGCCGCCAGCAGCAGGTACGAATGACGCAGCTGATTGAACGCCGTGCGCGAAATCATGCTGCCCACGGCGCCGAAGGAGCCATAGGGACGAGTACTGCGTGAGCGCTGCGTCAGTCCCAGCCAGATGCGGGCACCTGCGCCCTTGGCGGCGCGCGCCAGCGCGCAATCGTCGATGAGTGACGAGCGAATCGCTTCGAGACCCCCCATCGCGGAGAGCGCGCGCGGACGCATCAGCATGCAACCACCCGCGGCGGCGGCAGTTCGGGCGCGCGCTGATGCGATCCAGCGGGGTGGATACAGCATGAAGAAGAAAAACACGAATGCCGGCACGAGCAGCTTTTCCGCCAATGTCTGCGCTCGCAGCTCGACCATGCAGGAGACCAGATCGAGCCGATCGATCTCGGCCCTGGCCACCATGGCCGCAACCGCATCGGCCTCATGATGAATGTCGGCGTCCGTGAAGAGCAGGTAGTCGGCCTGTAGCGGGGCTGCGGCCTTCACGCCCTGTGACATGGCCCAGAGCTTGCCGCTCCAGCCGGCAGGCAGCGCTGCGCCGCGCACGAGGATCAGGCGTTCGGAGGCGCTGATCGCGGCGGCGGCTTCGGTGGCAGCTTCGGCCGTGCCGTCGGTGCTCGCGTCATCGACGACGATAACCCGCAGCGGAACGAGATGGGTCTGCTGCAGCAATGAGCGGACGGTATCGCTGATGAGATCCGCTTCATCGCGGGCAGGGATGATCGCGATTACCCGGGCCGCGGAAGCAGCCGCAGCGGAGGACTCGACTGACATGCGCCAGAAGCTGCCGCGCGCCAGCAGCAGATACAGCCACGTCAGCAATGACAGCAGTCCCAGGATCTCCGCCATCTCGATTACAGCCAGTTCTCGACCAGGCGATTGATGGTGCCGCCTCCGATGATCAGCCACACGAAGAGGATACAGCCCAGCAGCATGGGTTTCAGGCCAGCTTGGCGGATGGCGGAGAGATGCGTGGTGAGCCCGAGCGCCGCCATCGCCATCGCGAGCAGCAGCGTATCCGCGTTGATGGCAATGGCCAGCACACTATGCGGCAACAGCGACAGCGAGTTGAACATGACGACCAGGATAAAGCCGAACGCGAACCACGGGATGGGCAGGCGTCCGCGTGCCGTGGCCGCCGCGGCGCACTCGTTCAGGGGGTCCGCCTCGACCTTGGCCGCGTCGCGTGCCAGCCAGGCCGACAAGCCGATCAGAAACGGAGCCAACATCATGACCCGTACGAGCTTGGTGATCACGGCCGTATTGGCGGTGTCCGCGCCCACCGAGCGGCCCGCAGCGACGACCTGCGCGACTTCATGAATCGTGGAGCCGGCGTAGATACCAAAAGCATCGGCTCCCGCGGGCAGCAGCAGCCAGTGCACATTGAGCGTGTAGAGCAGCGGGTAGAGAAAGATCGCGACGGTGCCGAACAGCACGACCGTGGAAATCGCGACCGTGACCTGGTCAGCTCGACCGCGCACCACCGGCTCCGTGGCCATGACGGCCGCCGCGCCGCAGATGGCGCTGCCAGCGCCGATCAGCATGGCGGTGCGGCGATCCAGTCCGAACAATCGAGTGCCTATCAGGCAGGCCAGTGAGAAGGTCGAGAGGATGACCAGTGCATCGATCAGGACGCCCACCAGTCCCACATGTCCGACGTCGGTGAGCGTTAGGCGCAGCCCGTACAGGATCACGCCAGCGCGCAGCAGGATCTGCTTGGAGAATCGCACCCCATCGCAGCTCGCGGCAGCGATGCGCGGGTAGATGGAATTGCCCACGAGCAGTCCCAGCACGATGGCCAGGGTCAGCGCGCTGATGCCGTGCGCTGCCAGCCAACCATAGCCTCCCAGCGTCATCGCCACGGCGGCAAGCACGGCGCTCAGCGCGAGGCCCGGCAACAGGCGGAGGTGGTTCATGAGGCTCGCAATGTAATTGCGCCACTCAAACTAATCCAATTCATTATTAATGTAGAATCAACCTATTAAACAAGTTGATTAGGACACCAAAAGCTTGGGTGCACCCCGCCTCACGCTGCGGCAATTGCAGATATTTCAAGAGGTTGCAGATCTGCGCAGCACGGCGGCGGCGGCAACTGAGCTCGGGCTGTCTCAGTCCGCCGCCAGCGCTGCCATCATCGAATTGGAGCGGCTGCTCGAGGTGCGGCTATTCGATCGCGTGGGCAAGCGCCTGCAGCTCAACGAGAACGGCCGTGCCGTGCTGCCGCAGGCGCTGGCGTTGCTGGACGGTGCGGGCGCGCTGGAACGCTGGGCGCGGGACCGGGATTCGCAGATCGGCGTGCTGCGGCTGGGCGCGAGCACCACGATTGGCAACTACCTGCTGCCGGGTATCCTGGCCGAATTCCAGAAGACACTGGCCCGGCCGGTGCAGGGTGCGTTGCAGGTGCAGGTTGTGATCGCCAACACCGCAGCGATCACCGCGCAGGTGGCGGCTTTCGAACTCGACCTGGGGCTGATCGAGGGGCCCTGTCATGAGCCGGAGCTCACGGTACAGCCCTGGCTCGAGGACGAGTTGCTGCTGGTGGCGTCCGCGCACGATCCGATTGTGCAGCGAGCGCAGCCGGTGACGCTGGCGATGCTGCGGCAGGCGACCTGGCTGCTGCGCGAGTCCGGCTCGGGCACGCGGGAGACCATCGATCAATTGCTGACCCCGCATCTGCATCAGCTGCGTGCCGGTATCGAATTCGGCAATTCCGAGGCAATCAAACGGGCCGCGGCCAGCGGACTTGGCATCAGCTGCCTGTCGCGCTACGTCGTCGAGGACTTCCTGACTTCGGGGCTGCTCGTGGCTCCCGCCTCCGAGCTGCCCCGGTTGACGCGTCGATTTCACCTGGTCACGCATGCTCTAAAGTGGCGCACGCGCGGGCTGGACCTGCTGATCGGCTATCTCAACCAGATGACCGTTCAGCCGCGCAGCTGAATGCTGGCCATCTGCAGCTGCGATCGATCGGCATTCGGTCCCACCAGTATTTCAACTTCCCCGGGTTCGAACAGGGGCTTCAGATCCAGTCCCGGAAAGCACAGCTCCCTGGCGGGAACCTGGATCGTGACGACCCCGCTTTCGCCCGGGCGCAGCGAGATTTTTGCGAAACCCTTCAGTTCCAGCAACGGCCGCGCGACGCAGGCGAATTTGTCGCGCGTAAAGAGAAACACGGTTTCCTCGGCCTCGCGCGGGCCCTGGTTGGTCACACGCACGACGGCCTCGATGATGTCGGATATCCCAACGATCGGCGGCGTCACGCGCAGATCAGTGAACTGGAAGCGGCCATAGTTGAGTCCGAAGCCGAAGGGGTAGAGTGGGTCGTTCGGCGTATCCAGGTATTTGCTGGTGTAATGATCGGCGGCATTGAAGGGCCGCCCGCTGGGACGCTGTCCGAAGAACACCGGCACCTGTCCGACCGTACGGGGCCAGCTGATGGGCGTGCGCCCGCTGGGTGAGGCGCGCCCGGTGAGCACATCGGCGAGCGCGTTGCCGGATTCGCTGCCGAGGAACCAGGCAGCCAGCAGCGCGTCGGCTTGCTCTGCCAGCCACGACACGATCAGCGGCCTGCCGGAGAATAAGACGACGATCACGGGCAGCTTCCACCCGCGCGCGCGTTCGAACACCGCTTCCGCCAGCGCGCGCTGACGTCCCGGAAGAGCCGGGTCCGCGCGGCTGGCAGCCTCGCCGCTCATCGAGGCCGCTTCCCCCAGGCAGAGCAGCACGGCCTGCGCACGCTCGCACAGAGCCACCGCAGCCGCGATGCCGCTGGTGTCGTCGGACTCGATTGCCACACCGGCCGCATGCAGCAGCTCGGCATCGGGCAATGCGGTGCGCAGCCCCGCGAGCACACTGATGTATGTTCCCGGGTCTCCAGTCAGCGCCCACGGACCGGCCATTTCGCCAGCCGCATCTGCCAGCGGCCCAATCACGGCGAGCCGACGCGGCGCCGGGCGCAGTGGCAGCACGTCGGCCTGATTCTTGAGCAGCACGATGGCGCGGGTCGCGATGTCGCGCGCGATGCGTCGACGCTCGCTGAGCGCCGCGGACGACTCGGACGTCGCACCCCGACGATAGGGATCGTCGAACAGGCCGAGCCGCTCCTTCAATTGCAGCACGCGCCAGACCGATTCATCGATGTCCGTGATAACGACCCGGCCGCGGCGCAGCGCGATCGGCAGCCCCTTGCGGTAGGCATCGGACATCATGTCGATATCCACGCCCGCCCGCAGTGCGAGCGCGGCGGCCTCGGCCAGGTCCTCGGCGACGCCGTGGCGAATCAATTCGGCAATGGCGTTGTAATCGCTGACCAGCACACCGCGGAAGCCCAGTTCATCGCGCAGGCAAGTGCGCAGCAGCGCCACGTTCGCCGTCATGGGAATGCCCGCAAGATCGGTAAAAGCAGGCATTATCGCAACCGCGCCGGCTTCGACCGCGGCGGCGAATGCCGGCAGGTGCACCTCGCGCAGCGTGCGATCGGAAATATCGACCGAGGCGTATTCGCGTCCCGCGGTCACCGGCCCGTAGGCGCAGAAATGCTTCGCCACGGCTGCGAGCGAATCGGCCGCGGACAGGTCAGGTCCCTGGATGCCGCGCACCTTGGCGACAGCGACGCGCGTCGCCAGCCAGTAGTCTTCTCCGGGTCCCTCGGCCGTGCGCCCCCAGCGCGGATCGCGCGATACATCGAGCATCGGTGCGAAGGTCATGGCGATACCGTCGGCCGCTCCTTCGCGCGATGCCTCGCGAGCCGAGAGCGCCCAGGCTTCCGGGTCGAACAAGGCCGTTTCGGCCAGCGGAATCGGAAACACGGTGCGGTGGCCATGAATGATGTCCAGGCCCACCAGCAACGGTATCTGCAAGCGGGACTGCTCGACGGCTATCCGCTGGACCTCGTGAATGGCCTTCGCGCCAACCAGGTTGAGCAGGTTACCGATGGCCCCGGACCGGATGGCGTCCGTGGAATCGCCGGCGATGACCGGCCCGGTTACCGCGTAGCTGGACGCTGTCATGGTGAGCTGACCGAGCTTTTCCTCCAGGGTCATGGCATCAATCAGCTGCTCGATACGGCTCATCTCGGCATCATAACGTGACCGTGGCGACGCAATTTAAACGGGCTGCTGTCCCTGACGGGCGCATTCGGATTTAATGCGCGGGCGATGAGGTCGCGGCCGCGCATGTTTTTGCACGCCGTGGCGTAAAAATTGCTAGGAATCACGATGCACCTCGGACGCCACACTGCAAAAATTACCCATGTCTGAAGCCAGCCAGGCAGTGCCAGCTGCGGCCAGCGACGCCAGTGCCGCATCGCTCGCTGGCCTGTCCGATGAGGCCCTGCTCGAGGCGGTTCAGCGCCAGACGTTTCGCTTCTTCTGGGAGGGTGGTCATCCGGTCAGCGCGCTGGCGCCCGATGTCATTCCCCGGCGCAGCCATCATCCGCCGAACCTGGTCGCCATCGGTGGCTCAGGCTTCGGCGTGATGGCGCTGATCGTCGGGGTGGAACGCGGCTGGGTGGGGCGCGCGGAGGCATTGGCAAAACTTGACCGCCAGCTCGATCTGCTGGTCCGCGCGACCTGCTACCACGGCGCGTTTCCGCATTTCATGGACGGCATCACCGGCACGACCATCCCTTTCATGCGCAAGGATGACGGCGCGGATCTGGTGGAGACCTCACTGCTGTTCATGGGGCTGCTGTGCGCGCGTCAATATTTCCAGCGCGAGGATCGTCTCGAACGCACCGTGCGCGATCGCATCACTTATCTATGGAACGAAATCGAGTGGGACTGGTTCACGCGCGATGGCCGCGACCTGTTGTACTGGCACTGGAGTCCCAACAACGGCTGGGCGATGAACCATGAGATCAGGGGATGGAACGAGTGCCTGATCACCTATGTGCTGGCCGCCGGAAGTGCTCGCCATGCCATCGACCCGGACGCCTATACGCGCGGCTATGCCTCGGGCCGCGAGTATCTGAACGGCAGGAGTTACTACGGCATCGAGTTGCCGCTCGGAGTGGCCTACGGCGGACCCTTGTTCTTTGCGCATTATTCCTTTTGCGGACTGGATCCTCGCGGGCTGAAGGATCGCTATGCCGACTACTGGCAGCAGAACGTGCGGCATGTGCAGATCAATCGCGCCCATTGCATTGCCAATCCCCATGGGCACAAGGGCTATGGTCCCGCCTGCTGGGGCCTGACCGCCAGCGACGATCCGGACGGCTACGAGGCACACTCCCCCACGGTCGACAACGGCACGATCTCACCGACGGCGGCACTGTCGAGCCTGCCGTACGCGCCGCAGGAGGTGATGCAGGTGCTGCGGCATTTCCTGACCGCGCACGGCTCGCGGATCTGGGGTCGCTACGGCTTCTGCGATGCCTTCAGCGAACGGCGCGACTGGTATGCGCAGACCTGCCTCGCCATCGATCAGGGTCCCATCATCATCATGATGGAGAATCATCGCACCGGGCTGCTCTGGAAGCTGTTCATGAGCGCGCCCGAGGTGCAGACCGGATTACGCCGCCTCGGGTTCACAAGCCCCCATCTGGATGCGGCGGCCTGATGCAGTCGATCGAGCCATGGCTCGATCTGCAGTATCGCCACGCGGCGAGCGCCATGTTGCGCAGCATCTCGCCGATCGGGATCGTCAAGCAGCGACCCGGATTTGGGCAGACCGTGCGGCCTTGCAAGGGCGCCATCGTGGCCTCGCCGGTGCTGGCGTCGTACGATCCGGATCCCGACTACTTCTTCCATTGGTATCGGGATTCAGCCGTCATCATCGATGCGCTGCGCCTGCTGCACCGCGACGGCAGCGTCGGCGCTACGGCGCGCGAGCATCTGGTGGACTTCGTGCACTTCAGCCGCGCACTGCTGCAGATCGACGGCCGCGCGCTCGTGAACAACCGAACCTGGCGGGCTGCGGTGGCCCCTGATTTCACCCAGTTCCTTCGCACCGATGCGGATCTCGGCGCGGCCCATGGTGAGGCGATCGCCGGTGAGACCCGCGTCAATCCCGACGGCACGCTGGATATTTCAAGCTGGCCGCGCCCGCAGCACGACGGCCTGGCGTTGCGCGCGCTGGCGCTGCTGCGCTGGATGAGCGGGGCGGACCCCGAGGACGAGGCCGGCCGCGCCCTGGCGGCATTGGTCCGCTTCGATCTGGATTTCACGCTGCGGCATTGGCGCGAGCCATCGTTCGACATCTGGGAGGAGGAGCGCGGGCAGCACTACTACACCCTGCGCGTAGCCGCCGCGGCGCTCATGGCAGGCGCGGGCTGGGTTGAGCAACTCGGCGAGGGGGAGCTCGCGCGGCACTACCACGCTGAAGCGCAGGCCATCCATCGCGCGCTCGATGAATTCTGGCTCGCCGATGCCGGCTATTATCGATCGCGCGTACTGAGCTCGGGTGCGCCATCGACCAAGGAACTGGATATCGCCGTCATCCTCGCGGCCATTCACAGCGCAGCCGCCGGGGATGCCGCCCGGCATTCGACGCAGGATCCGCGCATGCACGCGACGCTCGAGCGCCTCGACTCGTTATTCGATGCGGCCTATGACATCAATCGCGGCCGCCCGAGCGAGCGCGGGCCGGCCATGGGACGCTATGCAGGCGATGTCTACTATTCGGGCGGTGCCTATTTCTTCTCCACGCTCGGGGCCGCCGAATTCTGCTTTCGCGCGGCGCAAGGCGCGGTTGATGCCGCAGCGTGGATCTATCGCGGCGATGCCTATCTGCGCACCGTGCGCGCGTACATACCGTCCGACGGCGCCATGTCGGAGCAATTCGACCAGCACACCGGCGCGCAGACCTCCGCCAGGGAGTTGGCGTGGAGCTACGCGGCCTTCATATCCTGCGTGCACGCGCGGCGTGAGGCCATCGGCCTGGCGAAGCAGGTCTGAGACCGATGGCCGTACAACCGAAGTCCGCTGCCGACACCGCACTCGATGATGCCTCGGCGGGCGATGAGTATTCCAACGTAGGTCTGGTACGGGAACTGCGCATGATGCTGCGCGCACTCGCCGGATCCTCGGTTCGCAAGCGGCTGCTGGGCCTGGGCGCCAGCGTGACGGCCGTGGTGGTCGTGACCTCCTATGCGCAGATCCTGCTCAATCGCTGGAACAAGCCGTTTTTCGACGCGCTCTCGCGGCGCGATCTGCACGACTTCCTGTTCCAGCTCGGCGTGTTCTTCGTCATCGCCGGTGCGCTGCTGGTGCTCAATGTCGGGCAGCGCTGGCTGGTCGAGACGCTCAAGGTCAGATTGCGCGAAGGACTGGTGCAGGACCTGCTGCGCGATTGGCTCATGCCGCGCAGGGCCTTCTGGCTGGCGAATGCGGGACCGATGGGCGTAAATCCCGATCAGCGTATTCACGAGGATGCGCGCAAGCTCTGCGAACTGTCGGCGGACCTCGGCACCGGGCTGCTGCAATCGGCCATCCTGTTCGGCAGTTTCGCCGGGGTTCTCTGGGTGCTCTCGAGCACCTTCAACTTCCGCATCGCGCATCACGACTACGCGGTGCCGGGTTTCATGCTCTGGGCCGCCGTGCTGTATGCGAGCGCGGGGTCCTTGATGAGCTACTGGGTGGGCGGCAGCCTTATCAATCGCAATGCCGATCGCTATGCGCGCGAAGCCGATTTACGCTTCTCGCTGGTGCGCATCAACGAGCATCTGGATGGCATCGCGCTGGCCGGCGGCGAGGAGGATGAGCGGCGGCGCGTCGAGATGCATCTGGGCAATGTGCTGGCCGCTACCCAGCGACTTGTCAGCGGTCTCACCAATCTCACCTGGGTCACGGCCGGATTCGGCTGGGTCACGACCGTGGCGCCGATCCTCGTGGCCGCGCCGTTGTATTTTTCGGGCAAGATTACCTTCGGCGGTCTCATGATGGCGGCCGCGGCCTTCACCCAGGCGCAGTCCTCGCTCCGCTGGTTCGTCGACAATTTCAGCACCATCGCCGACTGGCGCGCGACACTGCTGCGCGTGGCAAGCTTCAGGCAGGCGCTCACCACCGCCGGCGACGTCCATGATTTCGAAACCAGCATTGCCTACGCTGACGGCGACGCCGGCACGATGACGATCGAAGATCTCGAGGTCGCATCTCCGGATGGCGGTGAGCAACTCAAGGAACGCAGCGTCGTGATTCATCCCGGCGAGCGCGTGCTCATCATAGGCGCTCCCGGCACCAGCAAGACGCTCCTGTTCCGCGCGCTGGCCGGACTGTGGCCATGGGGCTCGGGGCGCATCACGCGACCGAAGGATGAAACCATCGTTTACCTGCCGCGCGGCACCCCGTATCTGCCCCGCGGCACCTTGCGCGAAGTACTCGCCTATCCGTATGAGGCCGACAAGTTCAGCACGGAAGCTTATACGCACGCGCTCGAGCGCCTGGGACTCGAGCGATTGAAACCGCTGCTGGATGTCATGCGACGCTGGGATCGGGACTTGAGCCAGGATGAACAGCTGGCGCTTGCGTTCGCGCGCATCCAGCTTCAGGTACCTGCCTGGGTGCTGATCGATGACACCATCGGCTCGCTCGATGATGAGGCGCGCGAGCGGATCGTCGATGTATTCCACCATGAGCTCGCGCGCACCAGCGTGATTCATATCGGTCGCGCCGCCGAGGCGCACGATCCGCTGTTCTCCCGCGTGCTGCATCTGGTCAAGACGCCGCCGAAGCCTGCGGGCAGCCGCGGTCGCGCTGGTGAAGCGAGCAACGCGGCAGCAGCCAACGCGGCAGCGACCAACGCGGCAGCAGCCAATGACGCCGGCGGCGCCCCGACATGAACATGGTCCGACGGCTTTGGGCCCTGGTGCTGCTTCTGCCCTGTTCGTGGGCCTTTACGCAGAACCTCGACTTCCAGGCGCCGGCCCATCCGGATGATGCCGATGTGCCCGAGGTCATGCGGGACCTGGCCGGACGTGTGCTGCCGGTCTACCAGGAAAACGATCAGAATCGCTATCTGAAAAATCTGTCGGCGTTGCAGATCGTCGCCGGCAGCTATGCGGCAGCCATGGAAACCCTGCGGACGCTGCGCGAGCGGCTGCCTGGCGCCGAGGCGGCTCGGGTCGAGGGACGATCGATCCTGATCGACGTCTTCGCCCAGGCGCGCGTGGAAGAGGAGTCCACCAAGACGCCGTTTCCCCAGGCCTTCACCGACGCCTTTCACAATACGGTCGGACGCTTGAGCGATCAGGACGCCTACACAGTGACCTCCTGGCATGGGCCCCCGGTATCCGAGTTGCGTAACGCGGTGCAGAACGCCTTCGATCAGCGCCGCGGCAGTGACGCCATCACGGTCAGCGATGCGGTCGAACTCATACGCATCTACTTTGCCTACCAGGCCTCATTGCTTGCCGCTCCGCTGGTCGGGCCGCTGGCTGCCGAAGACGAACAACGCCGCTATGTCGCAGAGGAGCGTGTCTCGATCAAGACCCGCGACGGCGCGACGATCAGCGCCGTGCTGGTGCGGCCCAAGGCTGACGGCAAGGCGATTCCGGCATTGCTCGAGTTCACGATCTACGCCAATTCTCCCAACTACGCCAAGGAGTGCGCGGCCCACGGCTACGCCGGCATCGTGGCCTACACCCGTGAGACCGGCGATTCGTATTACCGTGTGGCGCCCTTCAAGACCGACGGCGAGGATGCGCGCGCCGTAATCGACTGGATCACCAGGCAGCCCTGGAGCGATGGCCGCGTCGGCATGTACGGCGGCAGCTACAGCGGGTTCACGCAGTGGGCGGCGGCCAAGCGATTGCCGGCCGCGCTCAAGGCCATCGCGGCATCGAGTCCCAACGCACCCGGCGTTGATTTTCCGATGCGCGGCGGAATTTTCCGCAATTCCGCTTACCGCTGGGCATACAACGTCACCAACAAGAAGGGCTGGGATGACACCTACAACGACAAGCGCTGGCAGTCGCTGGAGGAGACCTGGTACCAGAGCGGCAAGCCGTACTTCGAGTTCGACCACACGGAAGATAAGCCCAATCTCTATTTTCACACCTGGCTGCACCATCCGAGCTTCGACGGGTTCTGGCGGCGGCTGACCCCCGACGCCGCGGAGCTGGCGCGCATCAACATTCCGGTATTGACCACGGTGGGCTACTACGGCGGCGATCTGCCCGGGGCGCTGTACTACTTTACCCAGCAGCTGCACAGCAATCCGCAAGCCGATCACACCTTGCTGATCGGCCCGTACGACGACGGCGCCATGCAGAGCGGACCGTTCGCGGTACTGCGCGGCTATGGGGTCGATCAGGTGGCGCTCATTGATCTGCGCGAGTTGCGCTATCAGTGGTTCGACTCCGTGTTCAAGGGAACGCCCAGGCCGGCGTTGCTGTCCGGCCGCGTCAATTTCGAGGTCATGGGAGCGAACGAATGGCGTCACGTTGCCTCGCTCGATGAGATGGCGGACACGCGGCTGCGTTATTTCCTGGGCGCCGCCGACTCGGCCGCGGGACATGCGCTGACCGCGCAACCATCGGCCAAGTCGGCGCCCATCCGCCAGACGGTAAACTTCGCCGATCGCAGCGATGCCGGGTGGCGGCCGCCCTTCAACATCATCGGCAACGAAGTGCCATTGCATAACTCGCTGAAATTCGTCAGTGAGCCGCTGGCGGAGCCGGTGGAACTGAGCGGAGCGATATCAGGCCGGCTGGATTTGACGGTGAGCCGCATGGATGTGGATCTGACCGTAGCCGCGTACGAGGCCCTGCCGAATGGCGACTACCTGGCGCTGTACGATCCGGTGTACGCGTTTCGCGCCAGCTACGCCGCGGATCGTGCTCATCGCCGCCTGCTCAAGGCCGGTGAGCGCCAGCAGTTAAGTTTCAGGGTTGAGCGATTGACGAGCCGCCGGCTGCAGGCAGGCAGTCGCATCGTCATCGTGTTGGGTGTCAACAAGACTCCTGAGCAGCAGATCAACTACGGTGGCGGCGACGATGTCAGTGCCGAATCGCTGGATGCCGATTCCCCGCCACTCGCCATTCGCTGGTACGGGGGCAGCTATGTCGATCTGCCCGTGCGCAAGGATGCGGCGCCACAGAAGTAGCGCCGTTGGTCCTCTGGCGCATCAGGCCTCGACGTGAATTTGACTCCACACGTCGGCGTGCAGTACGACGATATCGTCTTGCGGGCCATTGGTGGTCGAATCGCTGACCATCCAGGCCAGTGCGCCGGTCATCACGGTGGCGACCGCGGCACACACGAATTTGCTGAGGGCTGAACCGATGATATTGCTCATGACTATTGCTCCTTGAGTAAAGTTGGTGCGGGTGACACCTCGGTGTCCTGCCGCTGATCTGTCGTCGGGAGCAATCCTGATTCTTTTCTCCTTAAGCTTCTGTCAAGCACTGGACACAAGCATTACACTCGAACCGAACGCTTAGCAGGGAGAACGCGTTGGCCCTGGCCATCCAGACGATTCTGGAACGCAGCCGTCTGTTTCGCACTCTGCCGGCACCAGCGCTGCAGCAGATCACGGCGCTCGCGATCCGGCGCAGCTATCGCGATGGGGCCAGCGTTTTCTCGCAGGGGGATCCGGGGGATGCGCTTTACGGCGTCGCCAGTGGCCGCGTCCGCATCAGCGCCAGCGGACCGGACGGTCGCGAGGTATTTCTCAACATCATGGAACCGGGCGACAGCTTTGGCGAGATCGCGCTGCTGGATGGGGCGCCGCGCACCGCGAGCGCGACCGCGAGCGCACAGTCGGAGCTGTTCGTCATCAGGCGCGAGCCGTTCCTGTTGCTGCTGCAGCGTGATCCCAAAGTAACCTATCAACTGCTGCAGTTGCTCTGCCAGCGCATTCGCTGGACCAGCGGACTCGCTGAGGATTCGGCGCTGCTGAGCACACCGGCGCGGCTGGCGCGGCGGCTGCTGAGCCTGTCGCGGGTATCGGGGCAATCGACGGCTCCGGGCGCGCGGGTGGCGCTGTCGCAGGAGGAAATCGCGCGATTTCTGGGATTGTCGCGCCAGATGGTCAATCAGTACCTGCAGCAGTGGAAGGCGCAGGGTTGGGTTCAGCTTGGCCGCGGCCAGATTACGCTGCTCAAGGTGGATGCCCTGGAAGGAGTCGCGGCCGGCAGCGAATAGCCCGCCGCCTCATCGGCAGCGGGCTCACGCTGGTCGGTATGGTCGCCTCAGCCCTGGGCGAAGAGCTGCGACGGATCCTCGAATTGCGGCGCGCCGGTCGTGGAGTCGATCACCGACCATGCCAGTGCGGCCGTCATCACGGTGGCGACCGAAGCGCAGATGAAGGACTGGATGAGCGTGCGAAACTTGGCGTTCATGACTGATTGCTCCTTAAGCTTGCGGTGGTGCGTTGCTTTCGTCTGGAGCAATGTTGAGCGCTTGCGGGTGCTGCTTCCGTCAACTACTTGACACGAATGACACGAACGGCGATCGGCGGCGCGCCGCTCGCTGACTATTCCCTGGGATTGCCTCTGCTTCCGGGGAAGTGCGTGAGTTCGATGAATCGCGCGGATTCCGATACGGATTGCGATTCCCTGGGCTGCGGTGCACGCCGCATGAACGCTCTCTGCAGGGAGTACCAGTCGTTGCGGAACGATCGCTTCAACTTATCCGCCAGCGAGCGACGCACCGGCTTCACCACGGTCTTCGTGCCCGCCGGGTAGAACACGCGGACCGGAATCGATCCGAATTCCCCGCAGATCTCGGTTCTCTGCTCGGGTGTCAAATCAGCGAAGCCTCCGCCGAGCCGGGAGAACGCTTCGGTCTCGAGAATGTATTCGCGAGCGGGCACGGAGTTCTTGAGAAGTCCATGGGCGAGGATCACGTCCTCGCCCGAGATCTTTTTGAAATCCTGAATCCGGCTGAACACCGCCTTGCCGTGATGCAGGATGGCCTTGAGCTGCAGTTTGCCGACATTGCGACAGGCTTCGCAGACGCACAGGCTACAGTCGCTGATCAGTTCGCCCTCGCGCAATCGAAAGGCATCAAAGATCGAAGCGACCTGTCCGCGAATCTCATCGGCCAAGGCTTCGCTGCCATCGGACTCGGCGTAGAAGCTGACGGCGTCACCGAGAATCTCGTGCGCGATCAGCGGCGCGCGGGCCCGGGCGACGATGCTTTCCAGAAGGTCGCCGATAATCTTCTCGGCGTGCAGTGCGCTGAGCCGATGCAATTTGGTGAAGCGCGTATAGCCGCTGATATCGATCAATACCAGCGAGATCGGCCGAACCTTCATTTCCCGCATGGCTGGGACGGCGCGCTGCTTCTAGACTCCCGGCGCGTCGCAGGGCTCGATCGGCTTGATCTCCACCCGGCGATCGAGCTCGTCGCTGGCATCATCGCGGCCCGTGCCGCTGAGGTTTTCGCGTGAGCCCACGCCGACGGCGACGGTGCGCTTCTTGAGCGTCGGTTCGTCGCCTTCGAGCCGGGATTGAATGTACTCGGCGCGTACCAGCGACAAACTGTCATTGAGCGCCGGTGGTCCGGTAGGGCTGGTGTGGCCGACGATCTGCAAACAGGTCTTGTTCCTGACCGCTTCCGAGGCGATCGCCTGTATCCAGACACCATAGTTCGCGCTGAAAGGACTGTCAGTCACGAACCGGACCGAGCCGGGCCGAAACAGGAATTTGACGGCGATGCGCTTCTTGCGGATGCCGTAATCCACCAGGTCCTTGAACGCCGCGACTGACTGGTCGGTGTGTCCCAGTTTGGTCTGCGCCAGATAAATGCCGTTGTATACGCGCAGCTGATCGCCAGCCGGCGTCTTGCTGGCCGTCTGGTAGAGATCCAGCGCCTCGGTGTATTTGCCTTCGCCGTAGGCATCCTCGGCTTCGCTGACCAGCGCCGCGGCAAGCAAGCCTTCCAGGTATTCCTGCTTGATGGGGTCTCCCACCTTGCTCGCCTGACAGGTCGCGATATAGGCCTGGACACTCTTGTCATCGGTCCACACCGGGCTGTCATGGAAGAAGGCGGTGGGCGTCGCATCGACATCTTCGAGGCGCGCGCGCGCCACGGACTTGGCGACGATTTTGCCGGTCCTGAGGTCGCCCATGACGAGACAGAAGCGATAGGCCTCGCGCTCGCCCGTGGTTTTCATCTGCGCATTCACCGGTGTGAAGGTGCCTACCAGCACCCGCGGCTTCGACTTGAGGCTTTCCGCGGTGATGCGATGCACCGTCATTTGCGGGAAGTCTTTCTTGACCACCCCGAGAATACGGTCCTGAATCGTTTTGGTGGCCTTGGACTGGTAGCCGGTCATGCCATCGACCAGCGGGTCGATCACTACGACATTGGCGTCGGCATCCGCCGCCATCGCGGCCGTGAAGACGGCGTGCGCCGCATTCGCCACGGCATCGTCGAACGGCAGGATCGGTGGCGGAGGTGGCGGGGGTGGGGCCGCGGGAGCGGGCGCAGCCGTCGCCGGTGCTCCAGCCGCAGCTGTTGCGGCGGCGGGCGCTGCAGCCGCCGATGGGGCGCTGGCTGATACCGCGTCGGGCTGCATTGGCACGCAGCCGGCGATCAGCACGCCAATCGCGAGGATTCCGAATGCGCCGAGCAGTGCGCTAGTGGCACTTTTCCTTGATATAGGTGTTGTCTTCTTCACTGAGTTGCTCCCCGAGTTGGGCATGTTCCAAAAGAGACTGGCATCGTTCCGTCAATGCCTTTGCGTTCGCCACGGGCGCCTGGGTATTCGGCGCAGTTGCGGCGGTCGGTGCCTTCGTTACTTTTTGCGCGGTTGACTTTACCTCAGCGCGCTGGGTTTGGGTTGTCGGCAAGGAAGCGGAGCTCCCGCGACTCACCGGGACGGGGACGGGGACGGGGACGGGGACGGCGACGGGCACGGGCGCGGGCGCGGGCGTGGCGGCCGCGGCGGGCGCCGCAGTCAGGTCGGGGGATGCGCTGCCCGCGGGGACATTGGCCGCAGGGGTAGTCGGCTTGGTCGGGACCGGGGTGCTCGCACGCTCCAGGGGCGCTTCGGGGGGAGTCGTCGTCACGGCCCCGCTCGCCGGTGACCGGCCCGGGCCGAGCCGTAGCAACAGCGTCATGGCGACGGCTGCGATCGCGACGCCCGCGACACCGGCGTAGAACAACCGGATGCCGCGCATGATCGGCTGGTGCCGCAGCAGGCCGTCGCGCAGCTCGGCGATGGTTGCCGTGCGGTCCTTGCGCCGGAAATTCAGCGCCTTGCGCAACACTCTGTTCTGCGCCCGACTCAGCAGCTTCACGGGCTCGGGCTCAAGATTGAGCTCGGCCGCTCGCGGCGTCTCCAGGCCCTGGAACGGGTGTTTGCCGGTAATGAGTTCGTAGATCACGCAGGCCGCGCTGTAGACGTCATCACTCGGATCGGCGTCCTTGCCCAGGAACATTTCCAGGGAGGAGTAGCGCGGCGCTACCGCGCCCAGTCGCCGCGGGTTGAGCAGGGTCTCGCTGCTGGCGGTGTCCGCGGAACGCATGGGCGCTGCGATGCCGAAGTCCAGGACCTTCAGCGCCATCGAATCGGTCAGAAACAGATTGCTGGGCTTGATGTCGGAATGAACGATCCCTTCGGAATGGGCGTACTCGAGGGCATTGCATAGCTGCTCGATCGCGGGCGCCACGCGGGCCCAGGCCATGCCCTTCGGATTTGCGCGAACCACGCGTTCCAGGGACTCCCCGCGCAGCAGTTCCATGGTCAGGTAATCGGAGTCGGTGGTGCGGTCCCAGCCGTAGTGGAACACGCGCACGATGTTGGGATGCGACAGCTTCTGCGCCCGGCTGCATTCCCGCTGCAGCATCATGCGCGCCTCTTCGTTCTGGCGCAGCGACTCGCTGATGAGCTTGAGAGCGACGTAGGGGTCGCGATCGTGATGCTTCACCATCAGCTGATCGAGCGCCTTGTAGACCACGCCCATGCCGCCGCCGCCGAGACGATGCTCGAGCACGTAACGGGCATCGACGATGACGGCGTTGTCCTCGCCGGCTGGAGGCGGCTCGCTCATCTGCAGTGTGCGCGAAGGAGTGCGAAGGCTGGTCGTCGACTCATCGACTACGGCAGCCATGGGTCATGACCCGAAATGTCGTGCCGTCGGTGTTCGGGGCGCCGACTGACACTTTCGGGCGATGATCACGGTCGCGGTCTTCCCAGCTTGCAGCCAGTATGGTAGAGATCAGTTCGCGCGAGCATTGCAGACAGGTCCAGGTCCGTCAAGCAGACGGCCGCTGCGATGCCATGGGAGTCCATAACAACGCAAGGTTGCTGCTCAGGCATCCAAATCGGCGCGCGTCTCGTTATGTATCAAGGCAGTTTCGAGGGAAAGGCTGCTCGAGAAGAAATCATGATGCCAGCACTCACCATGTGGTCGGATCGGTGTGAGCGCGCCGTCCGTTGATTTTCATTTGGCGGTCATCGGCGCCGGACCCGCCGGGCTGAGCGCCGCCGCGCGCGCGGCTGAAATCGATCGCCGTATGAAGCGCAGCGCCCCGAGCTACGTGCTGCTCGAGGGCTCGCCGAGGGTTGCCAAGACCATCCAGCGCTACCAGAAGGGCAAGCATGTCATGGCGGAGCCCGGTTTCCTGGAATTGCGCAGCGACGTGCGATTCGGGGCAGGGAGCCGCGAGGGGATTCTCGAGGGCTGGACCCAGGATGCCGCGCGACTCGGCGTCAATATCCGCTACAACGCGGAGGTCAAAAAGATCACCGGCCAGAGTGGCGACTTCTCGATCCAGCTGACCGACGGACAGACCCTGCGCGCGGCCCACGTGGTCCTGGCGATCGGACTGGAAGGCAATCCGCGACGCCTGGGCGTGCCCGGCGAGCAGTTCGACGAGGTGCAATACCAGGTCGACGATCCTAAGGAATATCGCGACGAGACCATCCTGGTATTCGGAGCAGGCGATGCCGCCATCGAAAACGCCTTGGCGCTGAGCGAACAGAACGACGTCTGGATCGTCAATCGAAGCAAGGAATTCAGCCGCGCCAAGGATGGCAACCTCAATGCCATCCTGGCCGCCATCAGTGACCGGCAACGCCGGCTGGGCGGCTATTACGAGACCAAACCCAAGTCGATCATGCGCGGCGCAGCCGGGGCGCCGCCGCTGGTGGTCACGCTCGAGACGCCCGCCGGCCCCAAGACCGTGAACTGTCATCGCGTGGTCGCGCGGCTCGGCGCGGACCCGCCGCGCGCCTTCGTCGAGTCGATCGGCATCCGCTTTCCCGGTCCGCAGCGCGATGCGATTCCGGCACTGTCGCGACGCTACGAGACCAATGTTCCCGGCGTATTCATCGTCGGCTCGCTGGCAGGCTACCCGCTGATCAAGCAGGCCATGAACCAGGGCTACGACGTCGCCGAATACGTCTACGGCAATGACATCAAACCGGCCGACTATCCACTGCTCGAATGGCAGCTGTGCGGTACGCCGTTCGAGCGCGAGGCCGATGAACTGCTGGATCGCTTCAAGTCCATCGTGCCGATGTTCCGCGAGCTCAATGCGCTGGCGTTTCGCGAGCTGATCATTGAAAGCACGGTCATCGTGGCCTATCCGGATGGCCCCGAATACGAGGAAGCGAAGCGCAAAGTCGATGCGTTGAGGCAGAGCATTGCCGGGCGGCCCGGCAAGCCACGCGTGACGCGCGTGATCCACGAAGGCGATGTGATCTATCAGCCAGGCGATTTCGGCACTTCGTTCTTCACCATCGCCTACGGCGAAGCGACGCTGCAGACCGAGGGACCCACCCCGGTGACGACGCAGCTGAAGCTCGGCGAGTTCTTCGGCGAGATGAGCCTGCTCTCGGGCCGGCCGCGCACCGAGCGCGCCATCGCCGGCGCGGGCTGCATTCTCATGGAGACCCCGCGCCGGACCATGGTCAAGCTCATGAACTCCAACGAGGAGGTTCGCAGCGGCATCGACTGGATCTTCGTGGTGCGCGAGCTGCAGCGGCATTTCGCGCCGCAGGCGAGCGCGCGTGATCTGCGCGAGATCGCCGGGCAGGTGGCCGTGCGTCGCTTCAAGGCGGGGGAGTCGATTTTCGCCGAGGGCGATCCGGGCGAAAGCCTGTTCATCGTGCGATCGGGCAGCGTGACCTTGTCGCGCCGGCGCAATGGGCAGGATCTGATGGTGTCGCAGGTGCCGGGCGGTGAGCTGGTGGGCGAGATGTCGCTCATGGGGGATTCATTGCGGCGCGAATCGGCGCGCGCGACGGTTGCCTCCGAACTCATTGAAGTACGGCGCGCCGAATTCCTGCAGCTCTCCAGGCGCGTCGATGCGCCTCTGGACCTGCTGCAGCGGTCCGCCAGCGAACACGTCACCGAAAGCGCACGCATGGAAGTGCGACCGGAGGCGAGTTCGGTCATGAATTTCCTGATGTCACAGGGCCTCGGCGAGGCGACCAACGTGCTGGTGATCGATGAGGGCCTGTGCGTGGGCTGCGATAACTGCGAGAAGGCCTGCGCGGAGACGCACGGCGGGATATCGAGGCTGGATCGCAAGGCCGGCGCGTCCTTCGCACAGGTGCACATCCCGATTTCCTGCCGCCACTGCGAGCAGCCGCATTGCATGAAGGACTGTCCGCCGAACGCCATCAAGCGGTCGGCCAACGGCGAAGTGTTCATCGACGACACCTGCATCGGCTGCGGCAACTGCCAGGTCAATTGCCCCTACGGGGTGATTCGCATGGCCTACGAGGCGCCGCCGAAGCCGGGCCTGCTGTCATGGTTGCTGTTCGGCACAGGACCGGGTGTGGGGGAGGAGCACGACTATCACCCGAGCGATGCGGCCAAGGCCAAGGGCAAGAAGGCCACCAAGTGCGATGCCTGCAGCACCGTGAACAACGGGCCTGCCTGCGTCAAGGCGTGTCCCACCGGCGCCGCGATGCGCATCGGTCCGGCGCAGTATCTCGACCTGGCCGACCAGCAGCGCCGATGATTCACGAGAGCCTGCTGCGCTATCGCGGCGCTCGCTACAGTTGGTGGGCGCTGGGTCTTTGCATCGCATCCTCACTGCTCTATGCCACCCAGGGCGGCCGCCAGGAGCCAGGCGGCGGTACCTGGCAGGGATATGTACTCGGCACCGCCGGCGCATTGCTGATCGTCTGGCTGGCGCTGCTCGGCGTGCGCAAGCGCCGCTACAGTTCCGGCGCGGGCTCGGTGCAGGGCTGGACCTCCGCGCACGTCTGGCTTGGACTGGCGCTGCTGCTGGTGGCGACATTGCATTGCGCGGGACGCTTCGGCTGGAACGTGCACACGCTGGCCTACGTGCTCATGTGCGCGGTGATCCTCAGCGGAATCTTTGGTGTCTACGTGTACCTGTCCACGCCGCGGCAACTGTCCGCCAACAGCAATGGATTGGCGCGGGCCGCACTGTTTGCCGAGCTGTTCGATCTGGACCGCAAGGGGCGCGAGCTTGCCGGCAAGTGCGATCCGGCCGTGAACACGGAGGTCAAGAGCAGCATCGAGCGCACGATGATCGGCGGCGGAGTCACCGCGCAGCTGTTGGGGCTCGATCGCTCGCTCTTCATGCGGGCGGATCCGCAGGCCGTGGGCGCCGGCGGCGCGATCGTCGCCGTCAATGCCGATCAGCAGGGCGTGATCGACGATGTGGCGCGACGCGTGCCGCGCGCCGCCAAGCGCACCGAGGCCGCGAATCTGCAGGCGCTGATCGTGCTGCTGTGTCGCCGCCAGGCGGTGCTGCGCCGGATCCGTCGCGACATCCGGCTGCACGCCTGGCTGCGTCTGTGGCTGTACGTGCATGTGCCGATCACGATCGCGCTGATCCTGGCGCTCATCGTCCACATCGTGACGACGTTCATGTACTGGTGACGCCATGGACGTGCTGCTGCGACAAGTGCGTCAGGGCGCCGACGGCGGCATCGAGTACCAGGACACGGAACTGTCCGCGGAGTCGCTCTCGGTCGGCAGCGCCGCGGATTGCACCATCCAACTGCTGGGCGATGGCGTCGCGCCCCGGCACGCGACCATCCGCGGCGCCGGTGCGCAACTGTCGATCAGCTGCTTTCGCGGCTGCAAGGTCGCGGTCAACGGCACCCTTACCACCGCCTCGGCGCTCAAGGTGGGCGACCTGGCCGAGATCGGCGGCAACCGGCTGCGCCTGGTTGAGCCACCCGCCGGCTTCGAGGCCGCCATTGAAATCGAAGCGAACGCGCAGGTGGATGCGAGTGCCTACGAGCAGGCGTTCCGTACCACGCTCGATGAAACCTGGTTATCCAAGCGCGGTGCAGCCTGGCTGCTCGCGGCGCTGGTGCTGCTGCTGGGATTTCTCGTGCCCCTGGTCAGCATCGCCCCGCAGCGCGCCGGGCACGCCCCGCCTTCGATGCTGCCGAGCGATCATTTCTGGAGCGCCGGTCCGCTGATTCCGGCGCATGAGCTCGCGGCCGGCCAGCACTGCAGCAGCTGTCATCAGCAGCTGTTCGTCCATGTGCAGGACACCGCCTGCCATGAATGCCACAAATCGATTGCCGATCACGTGGAGGCTGCACGCCTGGCCCAGACCAAGCTCGGGCCCACGCTGCGCTGCGCCGAATGTCATCGGGAACACAAGGCCGCGGTGTCGGGCCTGGTGGTGCGCGACGATGCGCTGTGCACCGACTGTCACGCGAAGTCGGACACGCGTTTCGGTTCGCTCAAGGTCAAGCCCGTGACCGGCTTCACGCGCGAAGCTCATCCGGCCTTCACGGTCAGCCTGCTCAAGCCGGCCGCGAAGCCGGATAGCGCGGGGCTCATCGACTGGCAGCCCGTGCGCGAACCCATCGCCAGTGCACGGGAACAGTCCAATCTCAAGTTCTCGCACGGGCAGCACCTCGACCCGGCGCATGTGACCCGGACCAGCGACGGCGGTGCGCTTGGGTGTGCGGACTGCCACACGCCCGATGCCGATGGTGAACACTTCGTGCCCATCACGATGCAGCGCTCCTGCGGCTCGTGTCACGAACTCACTTTCGATCCGGACGCGCCCGAGCGTGTGCTGCCGCATGGCCGCCCGCGGGACGCCATCCTGCTGATCCAGGATTATTTTGCGCGCAAGGCAGTCGATCCGACCCCGGTCAAACCCGCGGTGCAACGCCGGCGCCTGCCGGATGAGCCGGTGGTCGAAGAAGTGTCCTGCAGCGGGCCGGCCTTTCCATGCGCCATGAAACGCGCGCAGGCCGAAGTCGAAAACCAGTTCAAGACCCGCGGCTGTGCCAGCTGCCACAACGTCAACGACACGCACGCCGCCGATCTGCCCGATCGATTTCAGATTCTTCCGGTGCGATTGACGCGCGACTATTTCCCCGATGTGCACTTCAGCCATAAGCTGCACTCGGTGCAGAAGGACAAGAGCGGCGATACCGCCTGCCTCTCATGCCACGCGGTCAAGCAGTCCAAGTCGAGTGCGGATGTTTTCATACCCGATCTGCCGAAATGTCTTGACTGCCACAGTGACCGCCTGACGGTGGATCGGGTGACGCTGCAGTGCTCGAGTTGCCACAGCTATCATCCGACGACAATAATCGCCCGTACCAGGGAGACCGAAGTCCAGTGATAGGACTGCAGCGAATATTGGCGGCTTTGATGGCGGCGTCGCTCGTCTCGTGCGGCGGCGGTGGCCCGGCCGTGGTATCGACCGGCACGGCCCCTGGCGGTTCCGGCGGCAGTGGCTGCACCGGATCGTGTGCCACCGCCAGTACCTTCCTGGCCGTCGCCGACGTCCAGCAAGTTATCGCCCAGGCGGTCGCCGAAGCGCAGGCACGGAGCCTCCATGCCACCATCGCAGTCGTGGACCGGGTCGGCAATGTGCTGGCCGTGTATCGCATGGGAGCGGCCGCGACTCGTCCGACCCTGATCGCCACGGCCGTGGACGCCGCCGGAAACCCCGTGGTCAATACCGGCCTCGAAGGCATCCGGTTGCCCGCCGCCAGCGGTCCGCTCAGCGGCGTGAACCTGGATGAGCTGGCGGCGATCGCCAAGGCGATTACCGGCGCCTATCTCTCGAGCGAGGGCAATGCGTTCTCCTCACGCACCGCGAGCCAGATCGTGCAGCAGCACTTCGATCCGGGCACCGCCGGTGCGCCGAGCGGGCCGCTCTTTGGCGTTCAATTCAGCCAGCTGGCCTGCTCGGACCTGATCAATCACTCGACCGGCACGGCACCCACTGTCGGACCGCAGCGCTCGCCGCTCGGGCTGTCGGCCGATCCGGGCGGCTTTCCGCTCTACAAGGACGGGACCGTGGTCGGCGGTGTGGGCGTGCTCGCCGACGGCCTCTACAGCATTGACGCCGATTTTTCATCGGACGGCATCGATCTCGATGAGGCCATTGCCATGGCCGCGACCTACAACTATGGCGCGCCGACGGACCGCCGGGCCGATGAGATCACGGCCGGCGGACTGAGCCTGCACTACACCAACATCGAGTATGGCGCGCTGTCGGCGAATCCGGCCAACGCGCCATCCTATGCCTCGCTGACCGCTGCGGATGGCACGCTGATCGCCGTGACAGGCTACGCCGACGGCCTCATCCATGCAGGTACCGCTTTCGGTCAACCGGCATCGGGTGTTCGCCCCGAAGGCGGCGTGAATTTCCCTGGTCTGGACGCCTACGTGCTGGTGGATGCGACCAACGCGCCGCGCTTCCCGATCCAGGCCGGCACGGACGGCGCCAATGCGCTGACACAGGCCGAAGTGCTGCAGATATTGCAGTCGGCACTGGGTGTGGCCAATCAGGCGCGCGGCCAGATTCGATTGCCGCTGGGTAGCAGCGCCCGGGTATCGATCACGGTGGTCGACACCCTCGGCGTGCCGCTCGGATTTGTGCGCTCGCAGGACGCGCCGCTGTTTGGCGCCGACGTCGCGCTTCAGAAAGCCCGCACGGCCGCGCTGTTGTCCTCTGCCACGGCGGCGGCCTTTATCGGATCATTGCCGCCCGCACAGTACATCTCGACCGGCACCGCCGGACTCACCTCCAATGGGCAGGTGTCCCTGGGCGCTTATATAAGCGCAGCGCAGACCTTCAATGCCGACGCGACCGCCTTTGCAGATGGCGTCATCGCGTACAGCGATCATGCCGTCGGCAATCTCGCCCGGCCGCTGTTCCCGGACGGCATTGACGGCACCCCCAACGGGCCCTTCAGCAAACCGCTGAGCCAGTGGAGCGTGTTTTCCACCGGCCTGCAGCTCGACGTCTCGATCAACGCCATCCTGCAACACGTGCTTTACGCCGTGGGCGGCGGGGTGCCGGATGTCACCCCAGGCTGCGCCGGTGTGGGACTGCTGGTGCCTCCGCTTGCTACCCCCACCACGCTGACACCGACTACGGCCGCGCCGCGCATCGCCAACGGTCTGCAGATTTTCCCGGGCAGCGTGCCCATCTATCGCGGCGCGACCCTGGTCGGGGCGATCGGGGTCTCCGGCGATGGCGTCAGCCAGGATGACATGGTGGCCTTCCTGGGCCTGCAGCGCGCCAGCACGGCGCTCAATGGCTCTATCAACCAGGCCCCGAAGAACCGCCGCGCAGACACGCTATCGCCGCAAGGCACGCGGCTGATCTATGTGCAGTGTCCGCAGTCGCCGTTTCTGAACAGCGACCAGGAGAATGTCTGCGATGGGTATTGATCGTACCCTCGCATCCGGTCTCGCCGCGCTGATCATCGCCGGCGCTTCGCTGCCGGTGGCGGCGCAGACCCAGACCCAGACCCAGACCCAGACAAAGACCGATACCAAGGCCGAGACCTGCTATCGGGACGATACCGGCCGCATCGTCAAGCGGCGCCTGCCCGGCACCGTCGAAGTGCCCTGTCCGACCGAGCGCCTGTCGGCGCCAGAGCTCCGAAAATACGATTCGAACGGACCCACCACCACCGATCAGCCGCAGCCGCCGCAGGCTGAGCCACCGGGCTTCAATCGCGGCCCACCGCCCGAAGCCTCGCCGATCCCGTTGCCGGGACTGGCCGACTATGTCGAATCGGTGCCGGTGCCGGATCGCTGGCGCATCGTCGATGCGCTCGGATACAAAAACAACCCGCTCGATCCGTACAACCGCAACTCGCTCAAGGCCGACAAGCCGTTCAGCGGCGACTGGTTCTACAACATCAGCGCCATCTCCGATTCGACTTACCTGTACCGCAACATCGTCTCGGCCGTTGGCAACGCCTCCACCGAGCGCGCCGGCAGCAATGATGTCTTCGGACACACCGGCGGATTCAACGCGGTGGAGAATCTCACCACCGACTTTGTGATCTACAAGGGCGACACCGTGTTCCGGCCGCCGGACTGGCAGTTCCGGTTGACGCCGGTGTTCAACTACAACTACGCCAAGGTCGATGAAGTCGGCCTGCTGAACATCGATCCGCGCGACGGCACCACGCGCTCGGACGAGTTCATCGGCATACAGAACGCGTTTGCCGAGAAGCGCCTGCGCACGGTGTCCGATCGTTTCGATTTCGACAGCGTTCGAATCGGCATTCAACCCTTCTCGAGCGATTTCCGTGGCTTCCTGTTCCAGGACAATCAGCTCGGTATCCGCTTCTTCGGTACGCGCGACAACAATATCTTTCAGTACAACCTGGCTTATTTCCGCCGCATCGAGAAGGACACCAACAGCGGGCTCAACGACCTGACCCAGCCGCTGCGTCACGACGATGTCGTGGTGGCCAATCTCTACTGGCAGGACATGCCGGTGCGCGGCTTCACCTCCCAGGGCACGGTGCTGTACAACCACAACACCGAGGGTGGTGAACAGCACTACGACTCCAATGGCTTCCTGGTGCGCCCGTCACAGATCGGACTGGAGGCGCAGCGTAACTACGATGTGGTCTACCTTGGCTACAACGGCGATGGCCACTTCGGTCGCACCAATGCCACCGCCTCGTTTTATTACGCCACCGGCCACGAGCAGCCAGGGGTTTTCACGTACTCGCGGGTCGACATCAGCGCGGCCTTTGCGGCCATGGAGATATCGCGCGATTTCGACTGGATAAGAACCCGGCTGTCGCTGCTATACGCCACTGGCGACAGCGACCCGTACGATCGCAAGGCGACCGGCTTCGATGCCGTGTTCGAAAACCCCCAATTCGCCGGCGGCGATACCAGTTACTGGATCAGCCAGGCGGTGCCGCTCATCGGCGGCGGCGGCGTCACGCTGACCTCCGGCAACGGCGTGCTGCCGGACCTGCGATCCTCCAAGGGCGAGGGCCAGTCGAACTTCGAAAATCCCGGCCTCATGCTGGGCGGCCTGGGCGCCGACCTCGATGTGCTGCCGACGCTGCGCGTCTCGATGAACCTGAACACCATCTATTTTGCGAACACGGCGGTGCTGGCGGCACTGCGTAACCAGCCGATCGACAGCAAACACGTCGGCGAGGATGCCTCGATCTCGCTGACGTACCGCCCGCTGATGTCGCAGAACATCGTGCTGCGCACTTCCTACGCGCGCCTGTTCACGGCCAGCGGATTCGATGCGTTGTTTCCCCACATGAATCCGAATTATTTTCTCCTGAACGTCATCTTGGCCTACTGATGCCTGGTGCCCACATGCAATCCGCTGTCGCAGCCGCTGCGTTGCTGAGCCTCGCGGTCACCTTCACGGTTGCGGCGGGTGAACCGGTGGCGCGTCATTACGTGACGGCGCCGCCCTCGCCGATGAACCAGTCGCCGGAGATGGCCACGGCGAAGAGCGAGGGTTGCCGTTCCTGTCACACGCAGACCGACAATGCGACCATGCATTCCAACACCGCGGTCAATCTCGGCTGCACCGACTGTCATGGGGGCGATGCGGGCATCAGCCTGGCCTCGGGGACCACACGCGGCACCAGCGAATATCAGAAGGCGCAGGACAGCGCGCACGTGCTGCCGCGCTATCCCTCCGAGTGGCATTACCCCTCGAGCGCCAACCCGCAGCGCAGCTATACGCTGCTCAACCGCGAGGCGCCGGAATTCATCCGTTTCATGAACCCGTCGGATTTCCGCGTTGTGCGGGAGTCCTGCGGCGCGTGCCATAGCGAGATCATCGAGGCCTCGGTGCGCAGTCTGCACGCCACCAGCGCGATGTTCTGGGGCGGTGCCTCCTATAACAACGGCATTCTCGATTTCAAGAATTACATACTCGGGGAGTCCTACAGCCGTGATGGGGTCGGCACCTCGATCAAGGGTCCGGTCATCCCGGATCACGAAGCGGCCTTCAACGCCGGCATAGTGCCCGCGCTGCTGCCGCTGCCCGCGTGGGAGACGATCAAGCCCGGCGACATCTTCCGTATCTTCGAACGCGGCGGCCGCAACGCCGGCAACCTGTTCTCCGAGACCGGTCTGCCGGATGCCACCGGAGAACTGCAGAAACTCGAGGAGCCCGGCCGCCCGGATTTCCGCGCATCGAATCGTGGTCCGGGCACCGGCGCGCGCATTTCCGTGCCGGTCATCAACATCACCAAGACGCGCCTGAACGACCCGAATCTCTGGTTCATCGGCACCAACGATCAGCCGGGGGACTATCGACAGTCGGGTTGCGCCGCCTGTCACGTGGTGTACGCCAACGACAAGGATCCGAAGCACTCGAGCGTCTACGCCGCCGCCGGCCATGACGGCACCTCGCAGACGCTCGACCCGACCATCGACCACGCCGTATCCGGGCACCCGGTGCAACACGCCTTCACGCGCGCGGTGCCGACCAGTCAGTGCATGGTCTGCCACATGCACCAGCCCAACATGTTCATGAACAGCATGCTCGGCTACACCATGTGGGACTACGAGTCGGACGCGCCGGCGATGTGGCCCGACAAGCAGCAATATCCCTCCGACAAGCGCGTGCGCGAAGTGCTGGATCGCAATCCCGAAGGCGCCGCCCCGCGCGGCAAGTGGGCCGACGTCGATTTCCTGCGGGGCGTCGCCGATCTGAATCCGACGCTCAAGGATACCCAGTTCGCCGACTATCACGGCCACGGCTGGAATTTCCGCGCCGTGTTCAAGCGCGACCGCGCCGGCAACCTGCTGGATGCCAAGGGCGCGATGGTGGCGGACGATGATCCGCAGAAGTTCCAGAAGGCCGTGCATCTGGCATCGACGCATGTCGATGTGGGAATGCAGTGCGTGGATTGCCACTACTCGCAGGACAACCACGGCAACGGCCACATCTATGGCGAGGTGGCGGCGGCGGTGGAAATCGGCTGCAAAGACTGCCACGGCACGGTCAGCAGCTATCCCAATGCCTATACCTCCGGTCCCGCCGCGCTCAATGGCGGGGTCGATCTGATGGCGCTGCGCACGCCCGACGGCAGGCGGCGCTTTGAGTGGATCGGCGGCAAGTTCTACCAGCGCTCGATGCTGGATCCGAAGCTCGAATGGCAGGTGAGCCTGGTCAAGGATTCGGTGACTCCCGGCAATCCCGCCTACAACGAGAAAGCCGCGCGCGCCAAGCTCATGAGCCGCGACACGGCCAAGCAGGACTGGGGGCAGGGCGTCCCGATCGAGGCGCTGGCGCATAGCGACAAGAACATGGAGTGCTACACCTGCCATACCTCGTGGACCACGAGTTGCGGCGGCTGCCACCTGCCGATCGAGGCCAACAACAAGACCGCGCGCCACCATTACGAAGGCGGGGAGACCCGCAACTACGCGACCTATAACCCGCAGGTCGCGCGCGACGACATGTTCATGCTCGGACGCCGCGAGACCGCCGCCGGCGGCAAGATTGCGCCGTTCCGTTCGAGCTCCGCGCTGGTGCTGTCATCCACCAATTCCAACCGCGAGCGCATCTACGTCCAGCAGGCGCCGATCTCGGCCAGCGGTTACAGCAGCCAGGTGTTCAACGCGCACTATCCGCACACCGAACGCAAGGTCGAGACCAAGACCTGCGATGACTGCCATATTTCGGCGGACAATGACAACAACGCCATCATGGCGCAGCTGCTGATGTACGGTACCAACTTCATCAATTTCGTCGGCTACAACGCCTATGTCGGCGGCGCCGGCGAGATCAACGCGGTCACCGTCACCGAGTGGGACGAGCCGCAGGCGGTCATCGGCAGCTACCTGCACCGCTATGCCTACCCGGACTGGTATGCCGCGCATCTCAAGCGCGACCGCGTGCTGCAGCATGCGAGCGAGCATTCGGCCGGCGATGCCCAGTGCCTGCAACTGCGCGGAGAATATCTGTACGTGGCCGAAGGCCGCCGCGGCATGCGCGTCTATGACGTTGCCAGCGTCGCCAACAAAGGCGTGTCCGAGGGCATCGTCACGACTCCGTTCAGTCCGCTGGGCGACAACACCCATATCGGCTCCGGCGATGCGACCTGCGTCGCGCTGCCCACCAACCAGCCGATCAATCCGGCACGCAACGTCGGCGACAAGATGCGCGTGGACAACCAGGAATCGCCGTTTCACCCGATGTACGACTATGCGTACATCACCGATGCGCGCGAAGGCCTGATACTGACCAACGTCAATGCGCTGGTCGATGGCGATCCGCGCAACAACTTCCTCAGGCGCGCCGTGACCTGGAACCCGGACGGCGTGCTCAATGGCGCGCGGCACCTGAGCATTGGCGGCTACTACATCTACATCACGACCCCCAGGGGCCTGGTGATCGTCAGCGTGGACGATCCGTTGCACCCTAAGCTGATCGCGCAGCTGGCGATGGATGATCCGCGGGCGAGCGCGCTGCAGTTCCGGTATCTGTTCGTGACCGACGCGCACGGCCTGGAGGTGGTGGATGTTACTCACCCGGAGAGCCCGCGACTGGTGGCGAACAATGCGATCGCGATCGCGGATGCGCAGCGCGTCTATGTAGCGCGCACCTATGCCTATGTGGCCGCGCGCAAGGAAGGCCTGGTCATCGTCAATGTCGAGCACCCGGAGGCGATGCGCGAACAGCAGCGTTTCAACGCCGACGGCAAGCTTAAGGACAGCCGCGATGTCGTGGTGGCCTCGACCAACGCGTCGCTGTTCGCTTACGTGGCCGACGGCAGCGGCGGCCTGAAGGTGCTGCAGCTCACCTCGCCCGAGTCGCAACCGAAATTCTATGGTTTCAGTCCCGAGCCGCGGCCCCAGCTGATTGCCAGTTACGCCACCTCGAAGGCGGCGCTGAGCCTGTCCAAGGGTCTGGATCGCGACCGTGCCATCGATGAGACCGGCAACCAGATCGCCGTGTTCGGCCGGCGCGGGACGCGCGCGCTGAGCAACGAGGAGACCCAACGGCTGTACCTCGATGCCGCGGGCAAGCCCTGGTATGTCCGCGATACGGCGCCGCACCCTCCGCAAACCGCGCAGGCGCTGCAGCCCATCCATTGAACATGCGGTTCATCATTGCAGCAACTGCGTTGCTGATTGCCGGGCCGGCCGTGGCTGCCGACGCGCCGCCGCCCGACTACAAGCATCTGGGCGTCGCCACCTGCGCCTCGAGCGTGTGTCACGGCAAGCTCACGGCGCAGACCGGGCGCGATGTGGCGCTGAATGAGTACCGGATCTGGTCGCATGATGATTACCATTCGCGCGCCTTCAAGGATCTCAGCAACACCCAATCGCAGTCGATCGCCTCCAAGCTGGGACTGGCCAGTGCTGCCACCGCCAAGATCTGCCTGGATTGCCATGCCGACAATGTGGCGCCCACGAACCGTGGGCCGAAGTTTCAGTTATCCGACGGCGTCGCCTGCGAGGCCTGTCATGGCGGCGCGGAGAAATGGATTGAAACCCATACGCAGAAGAATGCGACTCACGCTGACAACCTGGCGCGGGGCATGTACCCGAGCGAGCAACCGTTGCGGCGCGCGGAGCTGTGCCTGTCCTGCCACCTGGGAACGAAGGACAAATTTGCCACGCATATGATCATGGGAGCCGGTCATCCGCGCCTGCGTTTCGAACTGCAGGTGTTTACGTTCAATCAGCCCGCGCACGTGCAGATCGATGCCGACTACGTGCAGCGCAAGGGCAAGATCGATGACATGAATCTGTGGGTGACGGGCCAGCTCGAGAACGCGCGGCGCTACCTCGAGTTGCTGCAGACCCGCTCCACGGTGCCCGACAGTTTCCTGCCCGACTTCGCGCTGTACGACTGCTTCAGCTGTCATCATCCCATGGACAAGCAACGCTGGACCCGGGCTCGCGCCGGCAATGGCATCCTTCCGGGAACCCTGCGCCTGCAGCGATCGCAGCTGGTGACCATCCAGGTGATCACCGAGGTACTGGCGCCCGATGCGCTGCCGGAGTTGCTCGGCGACACCGATGCGCTGATGCATGCGGGGCAGGTCGATCTGGCATCGATGCGCGCGGCTGCCCAGAAACTGCATGCGTGGATCGATGCCCATGATGGCTGGGCGCGCAAGCAGTATTCGGCTGACGAAATATCGCGGGTGCGCAAGACCGTCATCCGCTACGCCGCCGAGGACAAGGCGAGCGACTTCGGCGCTGCCGAGCAGGTAGTGATGGGGATGGACAGCCTGAGCTACGCCGCCGGCGATCATGAACGCCGCAAGGCCGCGCTCGATGCGCTTTACAATGCGGTCAAGAGTGCGTCCAGCTTCGACCCGACGCAATTTGCCGGTGTCGCGCGCGGCGCCTTGAATCAGTTCTAAAAAAGATCGTGAACGAATTCGCTGCAGTTACGCATCCCGGCGCCCGCGAGGGCGACAATCAGGACGTGGTCGGCTGGGATGTGGAGCACCAGCTCTGGTTCGTAGCCGACGGCATGGGCGGCTACTCGCGCGGCCAGGAAGCGAGCCGCCTGGTCAAGGAGACGCTGCTGGCGCAGATCGGCCAGATGGAACTGCCTGCCGCCGTGCTCAAGGCACACGAGGTGGTGCGCGAAGCCGCGGAACAGGGTACGGGGGACCATCGCATGGGATCCACCGTGGTCTGCGCGCAGATCAGCGGTCACGACTGCCACATCGTCTGGGTTGGCGACAGCCGGGCTTACCTGTGGCGCCAGGGTGCGCTGCAGCGGCTGACGCGCGATCACTCCTTTGTCGAGGCGCTGCGCGAGACCGAACCGCTGACGGAGGCGGAGATGCGCAGCCATCCCAACGCCAGCGTGGTGTTGCAAACCCTGGGGATGGGCACTCCGGTGCCGTCCGAGCGCACCCAGAAGCTGCGCCGCGGCGACTGGATAGTGCTGTGCAGTGATGGCGTGCCCGTGGAATTGCGCGATAGCGAGATCGCGCATATTCTGCAGGCGAGCGCCAATCCGCAGCAGGCGGCGCAGCAGCTGGTCGATGGAGCCTTGAAAAAGGGCGGGCGCGATAACACCAGTGCGGTGGTCGTGCAGCACCAGGGCCCACCGTCGAGCGGCCTGATGGCCTCACTTACCCGGCTCGACACCGCGGTCATCGGTTGGATTGCGGCGCTGGCCGGCGTGGTGCTGGCCGCGGCGGTATTGATCGTCGCCTGGCGATTGCGCGCCGGGCACTAGGGATCGGACGCTAGAGATTTATGGCCGACAGGAAATTCACGCTCAAGAAGCTGCCAAACGGACCTGAGATCCCGATCACCGGCGAAGTCAGCGTGGGACGCAGCGCCGAGAGCGGACTGAAGATCGTCGAAGGCAGTCCGTCGCGCAAGCATGCATTGCTCACGCTCGCGGACGATGGGGTATCGGTGCAGGATCTCGGCTCGACCAACGGCACCTTCGTCAACGACAAGCGCATCGATGCCAAGGTCAAGCTCAATACCAATGATCGCGTGCGCTTCGACGTCGAGGAATATCTGTTCCATATCGAGGAGCCTCCAGCGCCCCCAAGTGACCTCACCGTGCGTCGCGCGATGCCCCCCAAGGAGGTCATCGCCGATGTCGGCCGGGTAAAGGTGCCTGCCGGCTGGGTGGACAACGCGGCAGCCCCGGGCGGCGCCAAGACGCAGTTCATGACCCCCGAGCAGATGGAAGCCGAGCGTCGGCGCATGCAGTCGAGCGCTGCCGCGGCCGGTCCGCTCGGGATCGTGGAGACCCCGCTGCTGATCGTGCCGGGCAACCCGGATGGGGCCATGCGCGTGCAGTTGCGCTCCGTGTCGACCGACAAGAAAGAGTGGACCGTCGGCAGCGAGGGCGAGCGGGAGATTCTGATCAAGCGCGTCGGCGTCTCCGCGCTGCACGCCAAGATCGTCAGCGACGGCAAGCGCTGGAAGGTGGTCGATCAGCTCTCAGCCAACGGCACCTTCGTCAATGGCAAGCGCTGCAACGTCAGTTATCTGGGCTCCGGCGACCGCATTTCGTTCGGCACGGTGGAGTGTGTGTTCCAATTGCCCACAGGCGGCGGCGCCGCGGCCTCTTCGGAATCCGGCGCCCGCTCGGGGCTGAGCAAGGTCCTCATGATCGCCGGGATCTCGTTTGCGATCACGCTGGTCTTGCTGTACTTCCTGCTGCGCAAGCTCGGCTGGCTGTAACGCTTGAGCGACGCTGCGGTCATCTTCGACTTCGAATCCGACTTCGCCGGCGCGCTGTACTGCATTCCGATGTCGGTGCGGCTCAAGCTCGACAATGTCGGCGTCAAGGTGTCGCTCAAGCAATGGAACAAACTGGAACGCGATGAGCGCGACCAACTGCTGGTCAGGTCCTGCGACACGCCGACGGACCGCCGCGCCTATCACGACTACCTGATTGCAGCCATCGAGGCGCGCACGGGCGACAAGGCCAGCGAGCTTGCCGTCGCCGAGCATCCCGAGTGGCTCGACGCGTCACGTATTCCAGGACAGGTCAGTGAGTACTTCGCCGCCGAGGGCCGCCGCCCGTTGACGCTGCCACAGTGGGCGGAACTGGCGCCGCTGCAACGCTACGTGCTGATCAAGCTGACGCGGCCGGGCCACCGCAACGAAAACTTCCTGCCGGCGTTGCGCGAGTTCGGTCTCCCGAACTAGCTGCCGTCAACCGGACGACATCTCGCCGGTCGCGCTCGAAGCGGACGATGCCCGCTCCAGCAGCGCCACGCCCTCGCGCGCGAGGTCGCTGAGACCCGATCCGCCGGCGTCGAAGTGCGCGATGATCTGCTTGCGCATGGGCGGAGCCCAATATCGGCGCAGGTGATCGGCGACGTTGCGCGCCCCGGCACCCGGATCGCTGCCGCTGCGGAAGAAATTGGCGATGTCATTCGCCATGGTCACGAGTTGTTCAATGTGCATAGAGTTTCATGCGAGCAGCCGCTGCGGATTGGCGTACACCACGTGCCGATGGGCACGCGCAAAGCCCACCAGCGTGAGCTGCGTCTCGAGTGCCAGGCGGATGGCCAGCGCGGTGGGGGCGGAGACCGCGGCCAGCAGGGCTATGCCTACCGTGGCCGCCTTCTGCACCATTTCGTAACTGGCGCGGCTGGTGATGACGAGGTAGCCGGTGCCGCAATCGATGCCGGCGCGCGTCAGGGCGCCGATGACCTTGTCGAGCGCGTTGTGACGGCCGACATCTTCGCGCACGATTTGAATGCCCTTGCCCGGCAGCGCCCAGGCGGCCGCGTGCACGCTGCCGGTCTGCGCGTTGAGCGGCTGGCGCGCGTGCAACTCCACCAGCGCCTGGTGCAGCTCCGTCAGCGAGATGATCGGGCCGCCCTCCACGGGAGCGGGGTGGCGAATGGCCTGCTCGATGGTTTCAGCACCGCAGAGGCCGCAGCCGGTGCGCCCGGTGAGGTTGCGCTGCCGATTCAGCAGCGCCGCGAACCGTTCGCCCGCGATGCCGATGCGCACTTCGAAGCGGCCGGCCTCGCGGATCACTTCCACCGATTTGATTTCGTCCGCGCGTGCAACCACGGCTTCGCTGAGTGTGAAGCCCACACCCAGATCCTCGAGGTCCCCCGGCGTCGTGAGCATGACCACGTGCGGGGTGCGCTGATAGGTCAGTGCGACCGGTTCCTCTTCGGCGACGCGATCCAGCGCCTGCTCGGTCCTGCCATCGATCCAGCGCTCAATGGGGACCTCGCTGTAGAGCGGCCCCGAGCTCGTTGTGGCGATCAGAGCATCAGAACTGGCTGACACTGTGCTCCCGCACGATCTTGCGCTGCCGCTCGGTCAGCTCCTGGTGACGCTTCTGCCACTCCGATGGCTGATTGACCTTGACCACCTGCACCGCCGTGACTTTGTACTCGGGGCAGTTCGTGGCCCAGTCCGAGCTTTCCGTGGTGATTACGTTGGCTCCGGATTCGGGGAAATGGAAGGTCGTATAGACCACGCCGCGCTGCACGCGCTCGGTCAGGATCGCCCGCATCACGGTGTCGCCGGCGCGGCTGGCGATACCGACCCAGTCGCCGGTCTTGATGCCGCGTGTCTCGGCGTCGTCGGGGTGGATTTCCAGCCGGTCCTCATCGTGCCAGACGATGTTGTGCGTGCGGCGCGTCTGCGCACCGACGTTGTACTGGCTCAGGATACGGCCCGTGGTCAAAAGCAGCGGAAAGCGGCTGGTGCTGCGTTCGCTGGTCGCCACGTACTCGGTGACGAAGAATTTGCCCTTGCCGCGCACGAAGTGATCGATGTGCATGGTCGGGGTGCCGTTGGGCGCCTCGGCGTTGCAGGGCCACTGGATGCTGCCGAGCTCATCGATCTTGGCGAAGCTGACACCAGTGAAGGTCGGCGTCAGCGAGGCGATCTCGTCCATGATCTGCGATGGATGCTGGTAGTTCATCGGGTAGCCGAGCGCGTTCGACAGCAGGCAGGTGACTTCCCAGTCCGCATAGCCGGCGCGCGGCTCGATTACCTTGCGAACACGCGAGATACGCCGTTCGGCATTGGTGAAGGTGCCGTCCTTCTCGAGGAAGGTGGCCCCCGGCAGGAATACATGCGCGTACTTGGCGGTCTCGTTCAGGAACAGATCCTGCACCACCACGCATTCCATGGCCGAGAAGGCCGAGGTGACGTGCAGCGTGTTCGGATCCGACTGCGCCATGTCCTCTCCTTCGACGTACATGCCTTTGAAGGTGCCGTCGAGGGCCGCCTCGAACATGTTCGGAATACGCAGGCCCGGCTCGGAGTCGAGGGTGACTCCCCAGTTGGCCTCGAACAGCGCGCGCGTCTTGTTGTCGGATATGTGTCGGTAGGCCGTCAGCTCGTGCGGGAAGGAACCCATGTCGCAGGAACCCTGCACATTGTTCTGTCCGCGCAGCGGGTTGACGCCCACACCTTCACGGCCGAGGTTGCCGGTGGCCATGGCAAGATTGGCGATGCTCATGACCGTGGTCGTGCCCTGGCTGTGCTCGGTGACGCCCAGGCCGTAGTAAATGGCGCCATTCTTGGCGCTTGCAAACAGCCGCGCCGCGCCGCGCACCATATCGGCAGGGACGCCGGTCACATCCGCCGTTGCCTCGGGCGAGCGGTCCGGGTGCGCCACGAATTCCTTCCAGCGGCGGTATGACTCGACTTCGCAGCGCGCTTCGGCGAAGGCGTCCTTCTGGAGCCCTTCGGTCACCACCACGTGCGCGATCGCATTCATGACCGCGACGTTGGTGCCCGGGCGCAGCTGCAGGTGGTAGTTAGCCTCGATGTGCGGCGTGCGGACCAGCGCGATCTGGCGCGGATCGATGACGATGAGTTTTGCACCCTGGCGCAGGCGACGCTTGAGCTGCGAGGCGAACACCGGATGACCCTCGGTCGGGTTGGCACCGATGAGGATGATGGCATCGGCCTTCATGACCGAGGCAAATTCCTGCGTGCCGGCCGACTCACCCATGGTGTTCTTGAGCCCATAGCCCGTGGGCGAATGGCACACGCGCGCGCAGGTGTCGACATTGTTGTTGCCGAAGGCGGCGCGCACCAGTTTCTGCACCAGGTAGGCTTCTTCATTGGTGCAGCGTGAAGAGGTAATGCCCCCAACCGAATTCCTGCCGTATTTGGCCTGAATGCGCTTGAACTCGGAGGCCGCGTAGCCGATGGCCTCATCCCACGAGACTTCTCGCCACGGGTCGCTGATCTTGGCCCGGATCATGGGCTTGAGGATGCGGTCCTCGTGGGTGGCGTAGCCGTAGGCGAAGCGTCCCTTGACGCAGGCGTGCCCGCCGTTGGCGCGTCCCTCGCGGTTCGGGACCATGCGCACCACCGCGCCTTCACTGAGTTCGGCCTTGAAGGAGCAGCCCACGCCGCAATAGGCGCAGGTGGTCGTGGTCGAGGTGTCCACCGGCTTGGCGGTGATGAGAGTCTTTTCGGTGAGCGCAGTGGTCGGGCAGGCCTCGACGCAGGCGCCGCAGGAGACGCACTCGGATTCCACGAACGGCTCGTCCTGGCTGGCGACCACGCGCGACTTGAATCCGCGGCCCTCGACGGTCAGGGCCAGGGTGCCCTGGATCTCATCGCAGGCGCGCACGCAGCGCGAGCAGACGATGCAGGCGTTGGGGTCGAAGGTGAAATACGGGTTGCTCTCATCCTTGGCGATATGCGTATGACGCTCGCCATCGTTGCCGTAGCGCGTCTCGCCGGTAACGCCGAGCTTGTGCGCCATGTCGCGGATCTCGGTGCGCAGTGGCGAGCCGTTGAGCAGCTCGGCGGGATGATCGGACGCGTAGAGTTCCATGACGCCGTGGCGCAGCGTCGAGAGTTTCTCGCTGTGCGTGCGGATCTTCATGCCCTCGGCCACCTGTGTGGTGCAGGAAGCCGGATAGCCCTTGCGTCCCTCGATTTCTATGAGGCACAGGCGGCAGGAGCCGAAGGCCTTGAGCGAATCCGTGGCGCAGAGCTTTGGAATCTGCTCGCCGATGCTGGCGGCGGCACGCATGATGGATGTGCCGGCCGGTACGGTGACGCTGTGACCGTCGATCTCGACTGTCACCTGTTGGGCGCTGTCGCTGGCGGGCGTTCCGAGGTCGTGATGATGTAGTGAGTACATAGGCGTTTCGCTAGGGGTTACGGAATTTGACGAAGTCTTCCCTGAAATGTTTCAGGGCGCTTTGTACGGGGAATGGCGTCATGCCCCCGAGCCCGCAGAGCGAGCCATTTAACATCGTGTCACACAACTCTTCAAGGAGCGCCAGGTCCTGCTCGCGGTGGCCGCCAAACATAATGCGATCAATAACTTCCACACCGCGAGTCGAGCCGATGCGGCATGGGGTGCACTTGCCGCAGGATTCGACCGCGCAAAATTCCATGGCATAGCGAGCCATATGCGCCATGTCCACGGTGTCGTCGAATCCGACGATGCCGCCGTGGCCCAACAGCGCACCAATGCCGCTCAGGGATTCATAGTCCACCGCCACGTCGAATTGCGATGCCGGCACATAGGCACCCAGCGGGCCGCCAATCTGCACGGTGCGCAGCGGACGACCGGAAGCCGAGCCGTCGGCATAGTCGTACAGCAGTTCTCTTAAGGACACGCCAAAGGCGCGCTCCACCAGGCCGCCGCGCTTGAGGTTGCCGGCCAGCTGGATGGGTAGCGTACCGCGCGATTTGCCGGCGCCGAAGTTCTGATAAAAAGCCGCACCCTTGTCCAGGATGATGGGCACGCTCGCGAGCGAGATGACGTTGTTCACGATCGTGGGCATGCCGAACAGGCCCTTGATCGCGGGCAGCGGCGGCCGCACTCGTACCTCGCCACGGCGTCCCTCGAGGCTCTCGAGCATCGAGGTTTCTTCACCGCAGATGTAGGCGCCCGCGCCCAGGCGCACCTCGAGGTCGAAGTGCTTGCCGCTGCCGAGGATGTTCTCACCCAGGTATCCGGCCCCGTAGGCCACGGCCAGGGCCTCGTTGAGGGTGCGGTGCGCATGCGGATATTCCGCGCGCAGATAGATGAAGCCGCGCGTGGCGCCGACCGCAATGCCGGCAATGGTCATGCCTTCGATGAGCGTGAACGGGTCACCCTCCATGAGCATGCGATCGGCAAAGGTGCCGGAGTCGCCTTCGTCTGCATTGCAGGTAACGTACTTCTGCGATGCTGAGGCATCGAGCACCGTCTTCCACTTGATGCCGGTCGGAAATGCCGCGCCGCCGCGGCCGCGCAGACCCGAATCGGTGATGGCCTGCACGATCTGGGCGCCGCTCATCTGCAGTGCCTGCTTCAGACCGCGATAGCCGTCGTGCGCGATGTATTCCTCGATGCTGGCAGGCTCGATCAGTCCCACGCGGGCAAAAGTGAGCCGCTGCTGATTCTTGAAATAGGGAATCTGCTCGGTCAGTCCGTGATACAGCGGGTGCTGGCCGCCCTGCAGGAAATTGGCCTCGAACAGCGAGGACACATCCGCCGCTGCCACCGGTCCATAGGCCACGCGTCCGGCGGGCGTCTCGACTTCGATCAACGGTTCCAGCCACAGCAGGCCGCGCGAGCCGTTGCGTTTGATCCTGATCGACAGCTTGCGCGTCTCGGCTTCGCTGCCGATGGCCCGTGCCACCTGGTCTGCGCCCACCGAGAGCGCCGCGGAGTCCTTCGGTATGTAGACGACGATGCTCACGCGGCCTCGTTGTCCGCGGCGCGGCAGTGCTCGGCCAGCACCGCATCAAAGCGCGCGTTGGTGAGCCGGCCGTAGATCTGACCGTCGACCATCATGGCGGGCGAGCAGGCACAGTTGCCCAGGCAGTAGACGGGCTCGAGCGTGAATTGGCCGTCGGGCGTGGTCTGGTTCATTTCAATGCCAAGCGCCCGGCGTGCGTGCTCGGTCAGCTTGTCGGAATTCATCGATTTGCAGGACTCGGCCTGGCAGATCTGCACCACGTGCCGTCCCGGCGGGTGGTGGCGGAAGAAGTGATAGAAGGTAACGACCCCATGCACTTCGGCGCGCGAAAGATTCAGCCCTTCGGCAACGACCGGTTCGGCTTCCTCGGGGATATAGCCGAATTCTTCCTGAATCGCATGCAGCACGATGAGCAGCGGGCCCGGCTGCCCGCGAAACCGACCGATGATCTGTTCGATCTGATCAACCATTGCTGACGCTCAATCCAGAGGGGTGAATAGGCCTTCCAATCAGGACCCGCGAATTGTAACAAAATCCGCGTTATAGCCCTGAGATCGGCGTCTCCTGTCTGCGCTACATATGATATGGGAGTCATATGTTCGACCCAGAGGCTGCCAGCCTGGCATCCACCCACTCGATCCAGTGCTGGACTGAGACCGGCGCCCTGGTGGCCAAGTGGGAAATGCATCCGACATTGGCCGAGAGAATCGTCTCGGGCGCGCCCGCCAGCAGGGCCTCGAGTTTGCGATCGCGCAGCTGTCCGGATAACTCCGGTTGCAGCAGCGAATAGGTGCCGGCTGAGCCGCAGCACAGATGGCTGTCCCGGACCGGCATGACCTGCGCGCCGCAGTCGCGCAACAGGTTTTCGACTACGCCTCGAATCCGCTGTGCATGCTGCAGCGAGCAGGGCGGATGGAACGCCACCCGCTCGGGCCTGCCGCGAGCCAATTGCGACAACCGCGGCGCCAGCAGCCCCGGGAGTACCTCGGCCACGTCGCGTACCAGGGCACTGACGCGCGCGGCCTTGGCCGCATAGATCGGATCCAGGCGCAGCAGATGCCCGTACTCGCGCGTCATGGCGCCACAGCCGGAAGCGTTCATGATGATGGCCTCGACGCCCGATTCGATGTGCGGCCACCAGGCATCGATATTGCGGCGAGCATCGGCCAGAGACCCGTCCGGATCGTCAGTGTGGTGGCGAATGGCCCCGCAGCAGCCGCTGCCGGCGGCAACGAGCAACTCGATGCCCAGTGCGTCGAAGACCCGTGCCGTGGCCGCATTGATGTTCGGCGCCATGCTCGGTTGCACGCAGCCGGTCAGCAGCAGCATCCGGCGCGTGTGCCGGGCTGTCGGCCAGGCACCGGAATCGCGGGGCGGCGGGAACAGACGCAGCAGGCGTGCCAGCCCCAGTGCCGGCGCAAACAGCGGACCGGCACAGAACCCGCGAATCAGCGCGCGCCAGAACCGTGCCGGCCACGGCCGCGGCGTGCGCTGACGGGCCACCTGGCGTCCGATATCGACCAGGCGCCCGTACTGCACCCCGGAGGGGCAGGTGGTCTCGCAATTCAGGCAGGTCAGACAGCGGTCGAGATGCTGCTGGGTGCGATGCGTGGGCTCGGCGCCCTCGAGCATCTGTTTGATCAGATAAATGCGCCCGCGCGGACCATCGAGCTCATCGCCGAGGATCTGGTAGGTGGGGCAGGTGGCGGTGCAGAACCCGCAGTGCACGCAGCGGCCCAGGATGTCCGCTGCTTCCTTACCCGCTGCGGTATCGCGGATGAATTCAGCGAGTGCGATCTGCATGAGGCGTATCCGGGAACAGGCGTCCCGCATCAAAGATGCCGTGTGGATCGAATTGACTGCGCAGGCGTTGATGAATGGCCGCAAGCCCTGAGCTCAGCGGCGAGAACACGCCTGCTGACCGGTCGCCGCCGCGAAACAGCGTCGCATGACCGCCCGATTCCGCTGCGCGCGCGCGGATTTCCGCCGCCGGAAGATCGGTTCGAATCCAGCGTTGCGCGCCACCCCATTCGATGAGCTGCCGCGAACCCAATCCCAGCGGGGCTGCGGTCGGGGGCAGCGACAGCCGCCATAGCGGCGTATCGCCGGCAAAGAACGGATCGGTCTGTTCGCGCAGGCCGAGCCAATGCGCCGCCCCAGCCTCGGGAGCCAGGGGCTCGCCGCCCAGTCTTGCGGCCGCAGAGGTTACGGCGGCGGCAGAGCCGGCCAGTCGTATCCAAAGAGCATCGCCCTGCCATGCCGAAGCTGAAATCGGCAGTGGCAGGCCGCCCCAGGTGTTGAGTTGATTCAGAGCGGCACTCTCGCCCATCGAGAATTGCAGTGTGGTTTCCACCGGATGCCTGGGCACCACCTTGAGCGACACTTCGACGATGACGCCGAGCGCACCGAGGGAGCCCACCAGCAGCCTGGCGGCATCGTAGCCGGCGACGTTTTTCATGACCATGCCGCCGAAAGAAAGCAGCTGCGAGCGCCCATCCAGCAGCCTTGCGCCCAGCACAAAATCGCGCACGCCGCCGTAGGCATAGCCGGCCGATGCGCGCCGCGGCCCTGCCAGGCCGCAGGCGATGCAGCCGCCGATCGTGGCGCCGGCAGCGAATCGCGGCGGCTCGAAGGCCAGCATCTGCCCGTGCGACTCCAGCAGTGTTTCGATCTCGGCCAGCGTTGTGCCGCAGCGCGCGGCCAGCGCCAGCTCGGTGGGTTCGTAGGCGACGACTCCGCAGGCCGCGCGCGGATCGAGCATCGCGCCGTGAGGCGGATTGCCATAGAAATCCTTGCTGCCGCCGGCACGGATGCGCAGCGGCGTGCGCGTGGACGCGGCGGCGCGGATCTGCTCGGCGAGCGCCTCGATTGCCTCGTCCATCAGAAACGTGGCAGCTCGGCGAATGGCGCCGGCACTCCAGCGCGCTGCTTGCCGAACTCGCCACAGCGATGCAGCGTCGGGACTACTTTTCCGGGATTGAGCAGCCCGGTCGGGTCGAATGCGCGCTTGATGCCCGTGAACGCATCGAGCGTGGCGCGATCGAATTGCGCACACATCTGGTCGAGCTTCTCCACACCGATGCCGTGCTCGCCGCTGATCGTGCCGCCGAGCTGCACCGTTTTCTCGAGTATTTCGGCGCCGAAGGCTTCCGCGCGGGCCACTGAATCCGCATCGCTGTCGTCGAACAGGATCAATGGGTGCAGATTGCCGTCGCCGGCATGAAACACATTGGGACACTTGAGCCGGTACTTCGCCTCCATCTCCTGGATGGCGAGCAGCATCGAAGCCAGGTGGCGCCGTGGAATGGTGCCGTCCATGCAGTAGTAGGCCGGCGCGGCCCGACCGGCCGCAGGGAAAGCATTTTTTCGGCCGGCCCAGAAGCGCAGTCGCTCAGGTTCGCTGTCGGATACCTGTACGCGAGTCGCATGGGATTCCCGCAGCACCGCGCTCATATGTTCGATTTCGGCGCCGACCTCTTCGGGCGTGCCGTCGGATTCGCACAGCAGCACTGCCGCCGCATCCAGATCGTAGCCGGCATGCGCGAAAGGCTCGACTAGGCGAGAGGCGGCCTGGTCGAGCATCTCCAGGCCCGCGGGGATGATTCCTGCGGCGATCAGCGCCGCGACCGCGTGACAGGCATCGCTGACCTGCGCGAAGCTTGCCATGATGCAGCGGGCCAGCTGCGGCACCGGCACCAGCCGCACGGTGACTTCCGTGGTGACCGCAAGCATGCCCTCGGAACCCACCAGCACGGCCAGCAGATCCAGGCCCGGCGCATCGAGTGCATGCCCGCCGAACTCGATGCTTTGGCCGGCCATGGTCAGGGCGCGCACCCGGAGCACGTTGTGCACGGTCAGTCCGTATTTGAGGCAGTGCACGCCGCCGGAGTTCTCCGCCACATTGCCGCCAATCGTGCAGGCGATCTGGCTCGACGGGTCGGGCGCGTAGTAGAGCCGATGCGCGGCGGCGGCTTCGGAAATGGCGAGGTTGCGCACTCCGGGCTGTACGGTTGCCGTACGCGCCTGCGCGTCGACGCCCAGGATGCGATTGAATTTCGCCATCGACAGCAGCACGCCACCGGCATGGGGAAGTGCGCTGCCGGCGAGGCCCGTGCCGGCGCCGCGAGGCACGACGGGGACCTGGCGGTCCTGACAGATCTTCAGTACCTGCGCAATCTGGGATTCTGTCTCCGGCAGCACTACCGCCATCGGCACCTGGCGATAGAGCGTCAGGCCGTCGCACTCGTAGGACCGGGTGTCCTCCTCCCGATGCAGCACACAATCCGCGGGCAACGCGCCGCGCAGCGCGGTTACCAACCGGCGCTGTTGCGCAAGATCGATGATCTGGGGAGCGGTGCTCGGCATGGCCGCGGCATTATCGCCCATTGCGGCCAAAGGCGACGGCTGCCGCGCAAACGCTGGCGCACGAATGCCGCCGCACGGGTCAGGTCTTGCCGCTCGCCTCGCTGCCGGTGGGCGCAGCGCTGGAGAGCAGCTGCCAAAGCGAATTGAGTTCCAGGGCCAACTCGCCGCTGACGTAGCCGTGCAGCACGAGGCGCTCCAGTTCGGTCAGGCCTTCAAATCGAATGCCATAGAAGTGAACCTTCGGGTGACGCCCATCGCTGACGCCGAATACACGAACCACATTGGCCTTGAGGGTCAGATCGAAGGTCGAATCGATCAATTGAATCTTCATGCGGATTCCAATCCCGTGACCGCGCAGGAAATTGACGCCTTCCTCGACCGCGAGCCGTCCACCGCTGACACTCAGGTCCACGACCACCGCGGCTGTCGGCGATGGACCTTCGATGATCACATCGAGGAACACGGCGGCGCGCGGGCGATTGCGCACGGTGCGGCGTTCGACGTGTTGCGGGGCCTCGATATGCAGGTGCGGAAACGGCTCGAACACCACCCGGGTGACGGTGCTGCGAAAGCGGAATGCCGAGGTCATCTGGAACGCGCGGCAGACGCAGGCCTGACCGAGCTTGAAGGTCACCAGTGCGCCGTTGGTACGGCGCGGCGCGGTGACGATGATGCTTCGATCATGTACGCCGATGACCCAGGCGCTGTAGTTCTCATCGCCGTCCGGAGCGGCGATGGTCAGCGCAAAGCGGCGTCCGACGCTGGCGGCACCGTAATCACGGCCCAGTGCGACCAGCGGCGGCTGTGGGCTTGATCCGGCGGGTTCGCGATGCTCCTCGGGATGCTGCTCTTCTTCGATGCTGTCGTGATACACACCCTTGAGCAGCAGCATCCGTCGCGTGTGGTCGGTTTCGACCACGGCGCCTTCCGCGAGCAGCAATTGCCCCTCCGCACCGAAGACCGAAAACGGCAGCGGACTGCCGACGACGATCTTCTGCTTCTCTTCCGGTGTCGTTTTATCGCCCATGGCGGGCGACATTTTATGGGATGCGCCATGCGCAATCTGTGACGCCGCGCATGATCGGCGGCGCTCCGATCCGCTACATGCGCGCGTGCCGGTCCAGTCCCATGTGGTCAAGAATCCGGCTGGCGATTTCCTCGATGCTGCAGTCGGTGACGTCGAGAAAGGGCACGTTGAGGCGCTCGAGCATCGTGTGTGCGGTGCGCACTTCGTACTGCACCTGCTGCGCGGAGGCGTAGCGGCTGCCGGGCCGGCGTTCGCTGCGGATCTGCTGCAACCGGTCCGGCTTGATCGTCAGCCCGTACAGCTTATTGCGATAGGGCAGCAGCACCGAGGGCAGCGCGCCGCTCTCCAAATCCTCTTCGGCCAGCGGATAGTTGGCGGCGAAGATGCCGTATTGGAGCGCCATGTAGAGCGACGTCGGTGTCTTGCTCGAACGCGATACGCCGATGAGTATCACCTCGGCGCTGCGATAGTTGCGCTGTCCGGCGCCATCATCGTTGGCGAGTGCGAAGTTGACCGCATTGATGCGTGCCGTGTAGGTGGGATCGCTGCTCGAACCATGCAGTGCTCTGCCGCTGGCGTGCGCGGACTCCATCTGCAGTTCCGTTTCCAGCGGGCCCAAAAAGGCGGCAAAGAAATCCAGGAACAGGCCATTGGCCTGTTTGACGGTGGCGCGCATCTGGTCGTCGACCAGCGTGCAGAAGATGATCGGGCGTGCACCTTCCTCTTCTGCGATGGTGTTGATGCGCCGAACCACGCCTTTCGCCTGTTCGACGCTCGACACGAACGGCATGGTCACCGAGCGGAACTGCAGTCCCTCGAACTGCGATAGCAAGCTGTGTCCCATGGTCTCAGCGGTGACGCCGGTTCGGTCGGAGACAAAGCAGATGGTGCGCATCGGGCTGCCGTTCAGGTCCTGACGCCAGCCAGGAACATCCAGGTCTCCACCACCGTGTCCGGGTTCAATGAAAGGCTGTCAATTCCCTGGTCCACCAGCCAACGGGCCAGTTCCGGGTGATCGGACGGCCCCTGGCCGCAGATACCGACATACTTATTGTGCCGCTTGCAGGCCGAGATGGCCATCGAGAGCATGGCCTTGACCGCTTCATCGCGTTCATCGAACAACTTGGCTACTACCGCCGAATCGCGATCGAGCCCGAGGGTGAGCTGCGTCATATCGTTCGATCCGATCGACATGCCGTCGAAGAACTCGAGGTATTTATCCGCGAGCACCGCGTTGGTGGGCAGTTCGCACATCATGATGAGCTTGAGTCCGTTCTCGCCGCGCGCCAGTCCGTTGGCCGACAACAGTTCGGTGACCTGTCTTGCTTCGGTCAGCGTGCGTACGAACGGCACCATGACCTGCACGTTCGTCAGCCCCATTTCTTCCCGCACCCGGCGCAAGGCGCGACATTCCAGTTCGAAGCAGGGCCGGAACGCCTCGTCGATATAGCGCGCCGCGCCGCGAAATCCGAGCATCGGATTCTCTTCATGCGGCTCATAGGCGCGGCCACCGATCAGATTGGCGTATTCGTTCGATTTGAAATCCGACAGTCGCACGATTACCGGCTGGGGCGCGAACGCCGCGGCGATCTGCGAGATGCCCTCGCTGAGTTTGTCGATGTAGAAGCTGGTGGGATCCGCGTAGCCTGCAATCTGCTGCCGGATCTGCGCCTGCAGTTCGACGTCGAGTTCGTCGAATTCGAGCAACGCCCGCGGATGCACGCCGATCATGCGATTGATGATGAATTCGAGGCGTGCGAGTCCGACGCCGTGATGGGGCAGGGCCGCAAACGCGAAAGCGCGATCCGGGTTACCCACATTCATCATGATTTTAACGGGCGCCGGCGGCATCGAACCGAGCTGGATCTGCTTCTCCTCGATCCCGAGCACGCCCTCATACACATAGCCGGTGTCGCCCTCGGCGCATGAGACCGTGACATCCTGACCGTCTTTCACGGTGTCGGTTGCGTCGCGGCAGCCCACCACCGCCGGAATGCCCAGCTCGCGCGCGATGATGGCCGCGTGGCAGGTGCGGCCGCCGCGGTTGGTGACGATGGCCGCCGCGCGCTTCATGATCGGTTCCCAATCCGGATCGGTCATGTCCGCGACCAATACGTCGCCGGGCTGCACGCGTTCCATTTCCCCGGAGCCGCGTATGACGCGCGCGCGGCCGGCGCCAATGCGCTGGCCGATGCTGCGTCCCTCGGCGAGCACGCGGGAGCGCGACTTGAGCGTGAAGCGCTCGATGCTGCGCCCTCCTCGGCTCTGCACGGTTTCCGGCCGGGCCTGCAGAATGTAGATCTGGCCGCTGGCGCCATCCTTGCCCCACTCGATGTCCATGGGGCAGCCATAGTGCTGCTCGATGGTCAGCGCCTGGCGCGCCAGTTGCTGGACCTCGTTGTCGGAAAGCGAAAAGCGGCTGCGGTCCTTCGCGGGCACATCGACCGTGACGACGCGCTCCTTGGAATTTTCCGGCGCGTAAACCATCTTGATGGCCTTGCTGCCGAGATTGCGCCGCAGAATCGCCAGCCGGCCCGCGCGCAGCGCCGGCTTATAAACATAGAACTCATCGGGATTGACGGCGCCCTGGACGATGGTCTCGCCCAGCCCATAGGAACTCGTAATCAGTACCGCATCGCGAAAGCCCGATTCGGTATCCAGCGTAAACATCACGCCGCTGACACCGAGGTCGCTGCGCACCATGTGCTGCACACCGGCCGAGAGCGCCACCGCCGCATGGTCGAAATTCTGGTGCACGCGATAGGAGATGGCGCGATCGTTGAAGAGCGACGCGAACACCTCGTGCATGGTCGAAAGCAGCGCCTGTTCCCCGCGCACGTTGAGAAAGGTTTCCTGCTGCCCGGCAAACGAGGCCTCGGGCAGGTCCTCGGCGGTGGCGGAAGAGCGGACGGCCACGGCAATGCCGCGTCCCTGATCCATGTCGCGCCACGCCTGCAGCACCGCCTGCTGCAGCGGCGGCGGAAACGGCGTGTCGAGTATCCAGCGGCGGATCTGTGCGCCCGTGCGCGCGAGCAACGCCACATCATCGACGTCGAGCTTGGCCAGTGTCTGCGTAATACGGGCGGCGAGGCCGTCCTGTTGCAGGAATTCGCGATACGCCTGCGCGGTGGTGGCGAACCCGTCGGGCACGGTAACTCCCAGGCCGGACAGGCTGCGCAGCATCTCCCCCAATGACGAGTTCTTGCCGCCGACCAGCTCCACGTCCCCGCGCCCGAGCCGATTGAACGGAATCACGTAATGGCTCATTCGTTGTTCTCATCGCATCGTCGGATTCGACGAGGCGCAATCATACTATGGGCGCAGCTCAGCCTCAGCGCCGGATAGAGCCGGTTACCCGCTCCTGATCGATCAGGCTCCATTCGGTCAAGCCGATGAAACCGTCGGCTGCCGCGACCACCATGGCAAGACTGTTGATGTAGGTCACGGTGCCGGCCGGCAGAGTGTGCGACTCGGTCCAGCCGATGGCGCGCCGGACAAAAAAGCGTGTCTGATTCAGCGCCGCGATGCATTCGAGCGGGCCGAACGCGCGCAGCTGGCGCAACAGATCCGCAACCGTTCGCGAGAAGTCGAGGGTGCGGTCCCGTTCGGTCCACATCGGGTAGTAACTGCCGCCCTCCTGCGCCGTGGCTGCGCTCCAGTACTGCTCAAAGTGGTCCGCGACTTCGCCGCTCAGCCGGCGGGCGGCCAGCTGGATTCGCAGGTCGAGACTGTCGTGGTCCTCATGATCGGACAGCGCAAACTCAACGCTCTTGAGCACATCGCCGGTGTCGAAGTCGTGCTCGAGCTTGTGACAGCTCACGCCCCAGGCAGCCGCGCGCTCGAGAATGGCGGCGGGCAATGGATACGGTCCGCGCCCGCGCGGCAGCGGAGAAGGATGAAAATTGACTGCGCGCCGTACATGCGATCGCCACTCGCCGATACGCCAGCGGTAGCTGGCGACTACCAGCGCCTCGCAGCCGCGCTGACCCAGATCGTGCAGATTCTCGTCGGTCAGGCGGGAGATCTGCACTTCGACCTTAAGGCGTCGCGCGAATTCGATGACCGCGGAGTTGTGATGCAGCCGGTTGTCGACCGTGGTCGTGAACAGCTTAAGCGGCCGCCAGCCGCGCTCCACCAGCGACTCCAGTACGCCCAGATACCGATCGGTTACCGTGGCGGCGAAACGCATGCGCCGCTACGACTTCTTACCAGAAGTACGGATGCCAATTGACGCCGAAGGTGAATTGATCTGCGGTGTAATCGTAGCCGACGTTGTTGCCGTTGTTGATCAGGCGCGCCCATTCGAAGTTCAGCGATGCGCCGCCGCCCAGGTTGAATTCCGTCCCCACGCCATAGGATAGCCCGGCGTCGCTGCTGTGAAAATCCTCATAGTTGCGGTGAATCTCCGCGCCGCCGATGCCGGCGATCACGTAGGGAGAGAACCATGGATTGAGCGGCAGCATGCCCTTGATGTAGCCGCCATACAGCGCGTCCAGGGCGACATGATCGCCATCGGATCTGCCGTCACTGACGCTCGTGCCAATGCGGCCTTCGATGGCCAGATAAGGATTGAATTGCTGGCCTACCCGAAAGATCGCCACGGTGGGTGTGAGCTGCGGAATGGCCTGTTCGTTGTAGAGCACCGCGCCGGCGCTGGCGCCAAAGTAGAAGCCGCCATAGCTGGGCCCGCTGCTGTAGTCGTAACCCTGCGCCATGGCAGCCGACGACACCAGCGTGCTCAAGGCCAGTCCGATCCACAAGCCATGTTTGATCATAAAATCCTCACCTCAAGCGCTGATGTAAATGGAGCTTCGGTCCTGAGACTGACGGCTCGAGAGTGAAGTTCCCGCAGGGCCGTCGCCTCACCAACGCATCTGGCGTCCGGAGGTTGACCGCGGCAGCCATGGCGTGAGACTGACTTCCGGCAGCCGTCGTCGTATTCTCGAAACGATGCAGGCAGGTTCAGCCACAATCGCGATCATCGGCGGCGGATTCTCCGGAACCGTGCTGGCCGCCAATCTGCTGCAGCGGCCGCCGCCGACCGCGAATCGCATTGTTCTCGTGGAGCGCCGGCGGCAAATCGGCTGCGGCGCTGCCTACGGTCCCAGCGATTACCCTTTTCTTCTTAATGTCCCGGCGGCCCGCATGTCGGCGACGTCCTACGAGCCGGGGCACCTGATCGACTTCGCACGGCGCCATCTGCCGCAGGCGGGAGCGGAGTCGTATCTGCCGCGGCAGCTCTACGGTGAGTATCTGCATGATTTCCTGCGCACGGCCGAGCGCGCCGCGCCGCGCCACGTGCAGCTCGAATGTGTGCATGGCGAGGTCACGGCGTTGCGGCCGCAGGGCAACGGGCAAACGCTGGTCATGATGGGCGAGCGGCAACTGCTGGCCGGGCAGGTGGTGCTGGCCTGTGGCGATCCCGCGCCACCCGTGCGGCCGTATGCCGCGGCTGTCGCGGACAGCGCCGCCTATATCCCGGAGCCTTATCGAACACCCCGCTCGCACAGTACGGATCGCACCCTGCTGCTGATTGGCACCGGGCTCACGATGGTGGACATTGCACTCGCGGCTGCAGCCGAACATCACGCGCTGAAGCTGATCGCGCTATCGCGCCACGGCCTGCTGCCGGCCTCGCAACCCGACACGACCGTTCCGGCCGTACTCGAGGCGGCCTTCGATCGGCCTGGGATTCTGGCGTCCCGTTCGGTGCGTGAGCTTGCAATGGCCGTACGCGTGCTCGCCGATGGTGCCGAGGCACGCGGCGGGGACTGGCGCGAGGCGATTGCCCGCATGCGCGAATGCGCGCCCGGGGTCTGGGAGCGGCTTGAGGAATGCGAGCGCCGTCGGTTTCTGCGCCATGTGCGTGTCTTCTGGGAAACGCGCCGGCATCGCATGCCCCCCGAGTTTGCGCAGCGAGTCCACGATCTGATCCGCGAGGGGCGACTCGAAGTGCATGCGGGCACGATCCACGAGCTGCGCCGGGATGGGGAGCGGATCGAGGTTCGATGGCACGAACGCGGGCAACGCCAGCGCGGGCAGTTCGGCGTCGATCGGGTCATCGATTGCACCGGCCCGGACAATCGCCTGCAACACACCACGGATGTACTGTGGCGCCAGCTGCTGGCGTCCGGACTGGCAACTCCCGACACACTCGGACTGGGACCTCGCACCGGACCGCACGGCGCCCTGATCGATGCCACCGGGGGCTGCGCCCAGCGGCTGTTCTACCTCGGTCCCATGCTCAGATCGGCTTACTGGGAGGCCACGGCGGTCGGTGAGCTGCGCGCGCGTGCCGAAGCCCTGGCAGCCCTGCTGGCGAGTCGGGAACCGGCCCCGGTGCCGGCGGAAACCGACTCCACCTCAGTCCGCTGGCGCCGTCCTGCGCCGGCGGCCCGCACATAGCGGCGGCGAATCTAACCATGTCGAATTGCTAATCGATTACCGGCGCCCAGTCGTTTAGCGTGCAGGCATCGTCCTGATGTCATCGCAGATGGAGTTGAAATGACTGAGATCGCAGAGCGGTCCGCGCCCTCCGCGGCGGGTGGCAGTTCCTTCTGGAGCGATGTCATCCGCAAGGAGGACTGGTGGGCCATCTGGATCGGTCTCGGACTGGTGGTGGTCGCGGCAACGCTGTTCGCGAATGGCCAAAGCCTAAAATGGATCGCCATCGCTCCGCAGAAATGGAGCCAGCTCTCGCAGGTCGGCGCCCAGCTCCGGGCCCACTGGTTGCAATATTCAAGCCTGCTCGTGCTGTGGTCGGTGCTGTTCGGCATCGCGGCGGCAGCGCTCGGCATCCGCGTTTCGCGCTTCCTGGTCTCCTTCGCGCTCATTTATGTGGTCGCGTTGGCGCTGTATTTTCTCGGTCTGTGGGATCAGGCCTCCCGCTACAACCTCGAACCGCCACTGGTAGCGTTGGCGCTGGGGCTCCTGATTGCCAACACCCTGGGTGTGCCCAAGTGGGCCGACGCCGGTCTGCGTGTGGAATTTTATGTCAAGACGGGCATCGTCCTGCTCGGCACCAGCCTGCCGCTTACCTTGGTTGCCTGGGCGGGACCTGTCGCCATCGTGCAGGCAGCCATCGTCTCGCTCGTCACCTTCGGCGTCATCTATCTGACCGCGGTGCGGCTGGGGCTGGACCGCCGGCTGGCCGCCGTGCTGGGCACGGG
>Ga0302326_10001270_pt1 | contig 64845 bp, 59 predicted proteins | sample Palsa_T0_3_FD_202264 | JGI IMG/M metagenome (GOLD analysis project Ga0302326, IMG submission 202264) | Peat permafrost microbial communities from Stordalen Mire near Abisko, Sweden - Palsa_T0_3 | ecosystem: Environmental > Terrestrial > Soil > Palsa > Peat permafrost | place: Sweden: Abisko...
TCACGCGCGATCCGTCGAACCTTCACTCGAGAGCCGCGTGCCCGTCACTCGCGATCCATCGAGCCATCACTCGAGTGCAGGCTGCCCGTCACGCGCGATCCATCGAGCCATCACTCGAGAGCAGGTCGCCCGTCACGCGCGATCCGTCGAGCCGTCACTCGAGTGCAGGCTGCCCGTCACGCGCGATCCGTCGAGCCGTCACTCGAGTGCAGGCTGCCCGTCACGCGCGATCCGTCGAGCCGTCACTCGAGTGCAGGCTGCCCGTCACTCGAGATCCCTCTTGCCGTCCGTCGAGACGACCCGACGGTCAATCATCGTCCGGTACCAGCGTCCTTCCGCCCACACAGTAGGCGCGGAAAGTCGGCCAGGTCAGCTCTTACTCAGGATGCCGAGCGCTTCTCGACGACGAGGGGGCGCCCGGAGCTCGCGGTCCCGCTCCGCGCCTCGTCGTGGAGAGCCTCGAGGGTCGGGTACGCCTTGGCGGTGTTCTTTCGGACCCACGTAGCGGCGTTGGCGAACGTCGGCACGGCAATGGACTTGTGGCCGGGGGGACCGCTCTTGGTCGTCCAGTTGATCGCTGTGTAAATGCCGCGGACGAATGCGTTCGGCGCGACGCATGCAAAGTAGTACTCCGGGGTGCGGATCGACTCCGGCGAGACGGCCATCCGCTTGCGCCAGACTGCCGGCGGACGTGGGGTTTCAGGGTCAGCCACCAAAATCCACACGAGGGGCGCGCGACCAGGCGCGCCATCAACTCGACCACGCCGCCAGGACGACTTTGCCAAATGGCCGACCCTCGATCAGATAGCGCAGGGCGTCGGCCGCCTGGTCGAAACGATAGACCCGCTCGACGATCGGCTTGACGTGTCCGTTGACGATCAGCGGGAGGACCTCCCGCCACGCGGCGGCAACCACAGTCGGTGATTGGGCGAACAGAGAGAAACCGGACATCCGCGCGCGCTTCCAGATGAGGTCCGTCAAATCGATCGTCGTTTTGCGTCCGGCGGAATAGCCCAGCGTGGTCAGAACCCCCCCCAGACCAAGGCTGCTCAGCGCCTCACTGGTCACGGGGCCGCCGATGCTCTCGATGACGATATCGACGCCCTTGGCGGCCGTCACCCGGCCAACGCCGTCGGCGAGACCTTCGGCGGTGAGGTCAATGACATCTTCGAACCCAAGTTCGCGTGCCCTCGCGGCTTTCGCCGCGCTGCCGGCCGTCGACATCACCTTGCCGGCTCCCTGCGCTCTCGCGAGTTGATAGGTCGCGTTGCCGACGGATCCGCCGATCCCTGGTGCCAGCACGGTCATGCCCGGCTTGAATCCGGCCTGCGTCAGCGCGATCTGCGCCGTCAGGTAGGCGACCGGAAGGCCGGCTGCCACGACGTCCTCGATCGCATCGGGTACCAGCACCAGATGTTCAGGCACGACTCGCAGCCATTCTTGCCACGTGCCATTCTCGGCAACGCCGTAGGGTCCTGTGAACATCACGCGGCTTCCCTCCACGAGCCCGGAGTCGCCGGCATCCTCGATGACACCGACGCCCTCGTTGCCCAGCACCAGCGGCGCCTTGGCTCGAGGGTGTCCGCCCGACAGGATCGTGTGATCGAGCGGCGCGACTCCGGCGGCCGTGACGCGGACCAGCACCCGGTCCTTTGCCAGTTGCGGTTTGGGCAATTCTATCTGCCGCAGCCCGCCGTAGCCCGAGAAGGTCGTTGCTTCGATCGCTCGCATCGACATGCTCCTTGAATGACTGACCTCCTTGGATGCTCGCGCCCCATGCGGGGCGTCGATGAGGGCACCGCGAGTCAGTCCTTCGGCGCCCCGTGGCCGGAGTGCTTCTCCACGCGGAGCAGTAGCTCACCATTTCGAGCAGCGGCACGCCGCAGAGCGCCACGCGAAAGAGGTCCTTGCCGGGCTGGGTGAATCCTTGCTTCACCAGCTCCTCGGCCCCCCTTCTCCAGCCAGGGGACGACGAGGCGTAAGCGTGTGAGGTTCCGCGCGTCCCGCAAGATGCACTCGCGCGCCGAGATCCTCGCGAACGTCGCCCGGTGGCTCGAGGACTATCGCGCGGTCGAGGACATGGTCGACGAACGCCAGCCGTTCGTGTTCGCGCCCGTTCGCGCACGGGTCGCGAAGATGGCGCGCGGCGAGGCCCGGGCGAAGCTCGCGGCGGAGTACGCGCGGGCCGAGGTCGGCCTCTCGCCCGGCGAGACGATCCGCGACATCTGCGGTCTGCTCGAGGACCATGGAGCCAAGGTGCTCGCGCCGAAGGTCGCCTCCGAAGGGTTCTTTGGGCTCTCCATCGCGGAGGACTACGGCGGTCCGGCGGTCGTGGTCAACACTTGGGAGCGCCTCTCCGTCGAGAGGTGGATCTTCACGGCCGCGCACGAGCTCGGGCACCTGCTCCTCCACATGGCGGCATACGACGTTGAGCAGACTCTCGAGGACCCATTGGAGGAAAAGGAGGCCGACGTCTTCGGCAGCTACTTCCTCATGCCCGAAGCCGTCTTCAACGACGAGCTCCGAGAGGCTAGCGGCCTCCCACTCGTGCGCATCGTGTTCAAGTTGAAGCGCATCTTCCGGGTGAGCTGGAAGTCTGTCCTCTATCGGATCGCGGCGCAGTCCGCCGACTCGGGCAAGCTGTGGGCGCGCTTCCAGTGGGAGTATCGGCAGCTAACCGGGCGTACCCTCGGAAAGGCGGACGAGCCGGATGGCCTTGCTCCCGAGGACTTTCGCTCCGCGGGCCCCACGGCAAAGGCAGCGGACGAGCCTGAGCACCTGCTCGAGGACGATTTCGTCAAGGACAGGCTGCATCGCCTCGTCAGGCACGCCGTGGAGCAGAAGAAGCTGTCGATACCGCGGGCCGCCAAGGTCCTCGGTATCGACGTCGCGACGATGCGCGAGCTCGCGACGTCGTGGCGAGCGTCTACCTAGGGACGTGCGGCTGAGGTAGCGTCTGCTCGCGTTCGCAGCGGATCCGCTGGCCCCGGGTTCGCTCGACCAAGTGTCCCTACCTTGACAATTCAGCAACTGGGGACATAGTTAGCAACGGGCCATGAGATCCACGGGCGTACATGCCGTTTTCACTGCCTCTGCCGGAGTCCCTTCGCCATCAGGGGTGGAAGGTGAAGATCCGCGAGAAGGAGCGCGTCGAGGAGCCTCACGCGACGGTGATTCGCGGAAAGCAGGTCTGGCGCTTCGGCCTGCGAAGCCTGGGGTTCCTGGATGCGGATCCCGACCCACGGCACGTCCCGAAAGAGGTCGTGGACGCCATCCTCGGCGCCTTGGATGTGCTTCGGGAGGAGTGGGACGAGGCGTACCCGGAGAACCCCGTTCAGTCGCAGCCAGACGAGGCGGAGGAGCAGCATGACGACGACGCATGAACCGCTCTTCGGGCTCGGCGGTCTGACGCCGTTCGGGCGGCTCGGTCAGGTGCTGCACACGGCTGATGAGGTGCGCGCCGCGTACGCACAGCATCGTCGCGCCCGGTGGGTCGCCACGGACTGGGCGGCGCTCAAGGTGTTCCTGACGCTCGAACCGCGCGACACTTGGCATCGGCTGCTGCTGCTCGAGCCCGCCGGAACCGCGAGGCGCGAGATCCTGCACGCGCTTTTTCGCGTCGTGATCGCGCCCGACGACGCCGTGCGGCTTCTTCCGCGCGACGAGATGGCCGACGTGCTCGTCGATGACCACGCCGAGGACTTCTTCATCGGTGGAGTTGTCGATCGAGATGACAAGGCGCTCGTGCTCTACCGCGGAACCCTAGAGCCCCTCTTGGTGCCGCTCGAGTGGTTCAAGGCGAAGCCGCGTCGGCCCCAGCCTGACTTTGACGCCCTTGCACTCACCGACTCGGGGAACACCGTGCAGCTTGGCGAGTACGAGGCCGGCGCGGACGCGATCCTCTACGAGTTCGACCCCGAGGCGCGTCGCCGGATGCGTGAGCGCGAGATCCGCAAGGACACCACTTTCGGCGGATCGTTGCGTCGGCTGCGGCTTCAGAAGGGGCTCTCGCGGAGCGACTTCGCGCCGCTGAGCTCGAAGACGATCGCCCGCATCGAGCGCGGCGACGTCGAGGTCCCCCGCGGCGAGACGCTCGACGCGATCGCGCGTCGTTTGGGCGTGCCGCCGAGCGAGATCAGCTCGTACTGACTGCCCCATGTACCCAGGTACAACCGTACATGCTGCCCTGTTACCGCGCCCTGTACCGAGTATGCAGGCGCTCAAACGTGCGCAGGAGTGCGTCCGCATCCGCTCGTCCTGCTGGCCATCCTGCCGCATATCGTGCGAGGAGGCTAATCGTCGAAGGATGGCGGGTCAGGTCGATGCTGAAGAGGCCGAGCCACAGCGGATCGGCTGCGTTCTGAGTGGCCGATGCTCGACGATGCGCGATGATAGCGGCCGGATGGAGCACGCCAGCGCGGAGATCGCCGTGCGGATGTCCGAAGCGCGCCACGTATGCGAGGAAGAACGGGATACCGTTGCCCGCCTTGTGCGTTGCATGCCGAGAGATAGTTCGAGAGGCCTGAAGGGCAGCGGGGCGAACGCCGCCCACCCCGCGGTTAACGTTGAGGCCCCGTCCGACGGCTCGCATGTTGATCTCAAGGTCATCGAAGACCTGTTGAAACCACGGTGTTGGGAGCGCGGCGCCGCCGGCCTGAAGCTCTACACTCCAAGCAGCGCGAAGCGCTGGCTCCGCGAGCCGTACGGCCTCCTGCGTGAGCGTCCCGGCGTAGGCGATCTGTACGTCGCATCGAGGGCGGTTCAGTCCCGCGCGCCACTGGGCCGTGATGTCCCTCAGAATGGTCTGGAGATTCGCGTACCCCGACGCGCTCGCGGTCTTGAAGTCGAGCCCGACCTCTGGACCGGAGGGGAGGATGACCGAGCAATCGAACGGCGGGTTCCCTGGGGCTCCCGGAGGAAAGCCGACCCGCCAGAGTAGACCGGCGTGTTCTAGCGCCCCTAGTCCGAAGACCTCGACGTTCCCCGCGTCGAAGTGGTCTTGCTCCGGCGAGAGAAGGTAGCGGTATTGCTCAAGCAGGTCGGCAAACGCAAACCTCCCACGCAGACGGACGAGCGAGGCCTCGAGCTCGGCCAACCCCCACCCCGCGCCGCCCTGAAGCTCCGCCCGAAGGATAGCCCCGAGGGGCCGCTCCGATAGCGGCGTCGTGATCCACCGCGGAGTCACGAACTGAGCCCGGTTCGTCCAACCGTCCCCGAGCCGAGGGTACTGGGCACGTAGATAGGTGCGGATATCTGCTCGTCTGGGGCCAGCGGCCATTGACCAAGCCTACCCGCTCGCTCATCGGGCTAGAACAGACCGCCCGCGGCGTTGTCATCGAAGAGCTTCGCGTGCCGGATGTACGAGCGCGCGACCCGCTCCGATCGGTGCCACGAGGTATCGCGGTGGACGGGGCCCATGTCTACTGGACCTGCGCCGTGCCGTGCGGGAGCGACGGAGGGCCGTGTGGCGGCGCGGTGATGAGCGTCCCACTCGGCGGCGGCACACCCGTCACGCTCGTCTCCAACCAGGATACCCCCTGGGCCATCGCGGTGAACGCCACCAACTTGTTCTGGACGAACAACGCCCCCGGCACCGATGAGGGCTTCAACGGAACCGTGATGACGGTGCCGCTCGCAGGAGGCACGCCGATCACGCTCGCGTCCGCGCAAACGGGGCCCTCGTCTATCGCCCTCGACGACACGAGCGTCTACTGGGTCAATTCTGGAGCCTCCAACGGGACGGTGCTCAAGTGCGCGCAGAGCGGCTGCGCCGGCAACCCTACGACGCTGGCCTCACAGCAGAATGCGCCCCACGCCATCGCGGTAGATGCGAAGAACGTGTACTGGACCGACTGGGGCACCGACGTGGTGATGATGGTGCCCGTCACGGGCGGCGTGGCGACCACGCTCGCTATCGGGTCCTGCGCGGCCGTGGATGCGGGCCAGTGCAACGCCTACGGTCTGGCCGCGGACGCGACGAGAGTCTATTGGACGAACTGTAGACGGGCGCCAGGATCCGCCTGATTCGGTGCGGCCCGCGCCGCCGGGTAGTTGGCCCCGGAGGAGCCGGGTCGCGACGATCGGCACGATCGCCATCAAGAGAAAGGGCCCGGAGGTGGATCTCCGAGCCCTCGGTCGCCGCGGGTGGACGCGTACGACGACGATGTTGTCGCACGGGACGTTCGCGGGGGCCCAATTCCCGGCGGTCGGGTGCGGCGCGGGTGGACGATCTTCGGCAAGTTCAGTGCGTTCGCGATGCGTGCCGGCGCCTCGTGTACTTCTGCCGGTGGTGCGATCGGGGGCAGATCTATTGCTCGCCCGAGTGCGCTGGCCAGCAGAGGGCGGAGGCCCGGCGCCGGACCAAGCAGCGCCACTGGCGAGGCTTCGACGGGCGGTGGGCCACAGCCCGTCGGATGCGTCGCCTTCGGGCCCGTCGCCGGGAGAAAGTGACGGACACCGGTCGCCGAGAAGTTGCCCCTGCGGCGAGCGTCTCTGAGCGCCCGACGGGCATCCCCATTGGGGGGACGCCCGCGGTGCGCGAGGAGACAACCGATGAGCAATCTATCGATGGGCATTTCGCCGGGCCCGCGCGACACACGGGTGATCGCGATGGCCGGCCCGAGCGAGACGATCTTGAAAGCGCGGCTGCTGCGCAATCCGTCGCACCCGCGGGCCCTCCCGACATTGCTGGAGGCCATCGCGCTCTGGCAGGGAGTCCAGGTCCGCGCTGCGCTTTGTGCAGCCGGCCGGGATGGGGCGTCCGACTCGAGCCTCTATCGCGAAGCGTTCACAGACTTCGGCGGACCCCTCTACACGCTCGAGTGGGTCCCCGCCGCCGCCCTCGGCCGCCGCCGGCGCCGTGACATCGGCGGTGTCGGTGACTTCGCGGACCTGCGTCGAGTGCTGCTCGCGGAGGGGAGGTGATGATCTCCGACGAGCTACGCGCTCGCATTCGGCGGCTGTTCTACGCCGAGCACTGGAAGATCGGCACCATCGCCGCCGAGCTGGGCGTGCACCGAGACACGGTCGCTCTCGCCGTCGAGGCGGAGCGGTTCACCAACGTCGCGTATCGACCTCTCGCCGGCCTTCTGGATCCGTACAAGGATTTCGTCCGAGCGACACTCGAAGAGCACCCGCGCCTTCGTGCCACCCGGCTCCTTCAGATGATCGAAGGCCGCGGCTATGCGGGCTCGGTCTGGCCGCTTCGCCGCTTCGTGCGCCGGGTCCGCCCCGGCGGCGCGCACGAGGCATTCTTCCGCCTGTCGATGCTCCCCGGCGAGCAAGGGCAGGTCGACTGGGGGAGCTTCGGCTCGATCGTCATCGGCAACGCGCGTCGATGGCTGTCGTGCTTCGTGATGGTGCTGTCCTTCTCCCGGGCGCTCTTCGCCCGCTTCGTTCTCGACCAGACGCTCGAGAGCTTCCTCCGCTGCCATCACGCCGCCTTCGTCTCGTTCCGAGGGGTGCCGCGCGGCCTTCTCTACGACAACCTGAAGGCCGCCGTGCTCGAGCGCATGGGGGACGTCATCCGCTTCAATCCCCGTCTGCTCGAGTTTGCGGGCCACTACCACTTTGCCCCAAGGCCCGTGGCCCCCGCCCGGGGTAATGAGAAAGGACGCGTGGAGCGCGCCATCCGCTACCTGCGCGATTCCTTCTTCGCCGCGCGCGCCTACCGCTCCCTCGACGATCTCAATGCCCAGCTGGACGACTGGATCGAGCGCGTCGCTCACGCGCGCCTCGTCCCCGGAGACCCGGACAAGCGCACGGTCGCCGTGGCGCTGGACGACGAGAGGCCCCGGCTCTTGCCGCTGCCCGCCCATCCCTTCGACTGCGACGCGTTCCAGACCCTGCGCTCCGGAAAGACGCCGTACCTGCGCTTCGATGGCAACGACTATTCGATTCCGCACGCGCTCGTACGACAGCCCCTGAGGCTCGTGGCCTCCGACAAGCTCGTGCGCGTCCTCGACGGAGACGACGACGTCGCCACGCACGAGCGCTCCTGGGAGCGCGGGCGGCAAATCGAAGACCCGCGCCATCTCCACGGGCTCGCCGACGAAAAGCGCCACGCGCGCGAGCACCGCGGACGAAACCGCCTGATGACCGCCTGCCCGCACGCCCAGGCGTTCCTGGAAAATGTCGCCGTGCATGGCGGCCATCTCGGGGGCACCACCTTCCGCCTGCTCCGACTGCTCGACATGCACGGCCCTGCCGAGGTCGACTTCGCGCTCGCCGAGGCGCACCGGCGAGGCGCCTTCGCTGCACAGTCCGTCGCTCACATCCTCGATCAACGCCGACGCGCCCGGAAGGCCCCCGTGCCGCTGCCCGTCGTACTCCCCGACGATCCGCGCGTGCGCGACTTGCGCGTCCCGCAGAGACCCCTCGGCGCGTATGACGCGCTGGCGCGCTCCGGCGACAAGAAGAAGGGAGGCCAGCCGTGAGCGATCTACGCGACCGTCTTCGCGCTCTCGGCCTTTTCGCCGCCTGCTCCGCGCTCGACGACCTCGTGGCCCTCGCCACCAAGAAACGATGGGGCGCCACCGAGATTCTCGAGCACGTCGCCGACATCGAAGAAAAGGATCGCGCGCGCCGCGGTCTGGAACGCCGCATGTCCCGCTCGCGCCTCGAGAAGTTCAAGCCCATGGCCGACTTCGACTGGAACTGGCCCTCCGCCATCGACCGGCCTCTGGTCGACTCGCTGCTCTCGCTCGACTTTCTCGAGGGCGCCCGCAACGTCGTTCTCGTCGCCCCCGGCGGCCTGGGCAAAACCATGATCGCCCAAAACATCGCCCACCGAGCCGTCCTCGCCGGTCGGTCCGTCCTCTTTCTCTCCGCCGCCCAGCTCCTGCTCGATCTCGGGGCCCAGGAGTCCGCACGCGCCCTCGAGCGGCGCCTTCACTACTACGCCAAGGTCGGACTTCTCGTCGTGGACGAGCTCGGATTTCTCGCCTTCGACAATCGCAACGCCGATCTCATCTTCCAGGTCATCAGCCGCAGGTACGAAAAGAAAAGCCTCGTCCTGACCACGAACTTGGCTTTCGCCGACTGGCACACGATCTTCCCCAGCGCGACCTGCGCCACCGCGCTCGTCGAGCGGGTCGTGCACCATGCCGACATCGTCAAGATTGAAGGCGAGAGCTACCGCCTTCGCGAGTCGCAGGCCGATGCCACGTCCCGCAGCAAGTCCCGACGCGACAAGAAGCCGTCCGCCGAGACCTGATCCCCCCGCCGCCGTTCCCCGATCGCAGCCCGGCGCGTCCCCGTGTCGGGCTGCTCCTTTTTCCGCGGTTCCTGATGCTCGGTAACAGACGAACGAGGCCCTCGGCGGCGGGACGGTGATGTGGGTCGCGAAGCCGTAGGTCTGCAAACCCGCGAGGAGGACTACCCGACCGGGAGTGGCCCAACGGTCGTGAGGGGGTGCTTCCGATGGCATCGAGCCCTGGTTCCCTCGCCACCCCCGAGGGCATGCCGCTCGTTTGAGGCCATCTTGCTTCTCGCCGCGTCTCGCCGCGGGTCGCACACCGGAAGGTCATCGCCGTGAGCCTGTGGGCCTCTTGCGGGATCGCGTCGGTGGTAGCTCGATCGCGTCCGCCCCACTCTTCGGGGGTGGCGTGGTCACCTTCGACTGCTTGCGCGCCTTGGCCAGCGCTTTCAGTGTCGTGGTCGGCTCGACGACCATGGAGAGCGTGTCGCCGACAAAGAGTTTCGCAGCCGACCGCAGCTCGGGCCCGATGATGATGAAGAACCGCGCCCAACGGAAGCCGATGTAGCCGTCGAACCGGGTCGCGTTCACCGTGCCGGTCACCAGCCAGCCGTCACGACGCGGGGCGAGCCTCACAGGCTTCAGTCCCCAAACCTCCTCGGGATCGAAGGGGACGAGAACGGCCGTCACACCCTTGTGGCCCTCGAACAACGCTGCCTCGAAGCGCGCCTTGCTCATCCGCCAACTCGCGTCCCCAGACTACACCTCCCGGGTCACGGCCGTTCCACCTGCGGATCTCGACGTGGATGACGTCGTCACCGCCGCCCCGACGGGGCGAGGGCGTCTCGTGCACAGCCGCCTCAGCTCGTGGCATGCGCGGATGCTTACGGAGCCTGCACTTGACGAAGCAAGCCGAGCTGGTCAGCGTTGGTCCAGTGCTCGACGACGACGCCGTTCGCGACGCGCTGGATGTTCATCCCCGTCATCGTGACCCGCTTCCCGGTCGGCGGGGCGCCGAGGAACGGCCCGTAGTGGGTACCCGTTAGCGTCCACCGCCACGCGATCTTGCTGCCGGCAGGCGCGTCGTCCAATCAAGGACGCGGCGTAGACTACGCTAAGGGCACATCGAATGTAGGTACTCGTAGGCCCATCGCGCATCAAGGGGGGACCGAAGCCAGGTTCCGTAACGCTAGGAGCGATGGGTCGTCGGCCACCTCCCGGGCCCGCTCGTCGACGTTAATCGGCACGACCTCGTCGGAGGCCGCTGGCAGTGGTCGCGAAGGGTCATCAGGTGCGATGGGGTGCGCCGTCACGCACACGAGCAGGGAGAAGGGCCAGACGAATGCCGGGATTTCCGCGCGTCAGTCCTTCATCTGGTCCAGGGCGAAGGCGTACTCGTCGGCCAGCTTCTCCACGTTGGCCTTGACCAGGTCCGCGCCCCCGTGGCCGGAGTGCTTCTCCACGCGGAGCAGCACCGGGCCGTCGCTGCTCGCCCACTGGAGCTCGGCGGCGAACTTGCGCGCGTGCATGGGATCCACGCGATCGTCGCTGTCGGCGCTGAGAATGAGGGTGGCCGGGTACTTCCTACCCTGCGTCACGTGGTGATAGGGCGAATACGCGTAGAGCGCCTTGAAGTCGTCCGCGTCGTCGGCCGACCCGTACTCCTCGATCCAGGTCTTGCCGGACCCGAAGAGGTGGTAGCGCACCATGTCGAGCAGCGGCACGCCGCAGAGCGCCACGCGAAAGAGGTCCGGCCGCTGGGTGATGGCGGCCCCGACCAGCAGGCCGCCGTTCGACCCCCCCAGGGCTGCGAGCTTGCCGGGCTGGGTGAATCCTTGCTTCACCAGCTCCTCGGCCACCGCAAAGTAGTCGTCGAACACGTTCTGCTTCTCGTGGCGCATGCCGTGGCGGTGCCACTCCTCGCCGTATTCGCTGCCCCCGCGGAGATTGGCCAGAACCCAGATCCCCCCCTGCTCCAGCCAGGGGAAAATCGAGGTGGCGAAATAGGGCGGGTTGGCCACCTGGAAACCCCCGTAGGCGTGGACGATGGTGGGACTCTTGCCATCCTTGACCAGGTCCTTGGCGTGGACGACGAAAAAAGGGACGCGCGTTCCATCCTGGCTGGTCGCGAAGATCTGTTGAACCACGTACCGGGAAGCGTCGACGGGGACTTTCAGCTTGTAGAAGGTGCTGGTCTTGCCCGTCTGGACGCTCGTCTCGAAGATCTCGGTCGGATAGATGAAGGACTGGAACTGGTAGTAGAAGAGGTCGTCGTCCGCGTTCCCCGACACGCCGCTCAGCGTCCCCAGCGTGGGCGTCTCCAGGGCGCGGACCAGCTTGCCGTCCTCGTCGCGGAGCTCGGCCTGGCTCACCACGTCCTTGAGGTAGCCGAGCACCAGGCGATGGCCGACGATCCCGAACCACTCGAGCGTCGCGTCGCCGCGCTCGGCGACCACCTCGAGCCAGCGGTCCCGGGCCGGGTGCAGCGCGTCCACCTTGAAGACGCGGTACTTCGACGCCCCCTCGTTGGTCTTGACGAAGAAATGGTCCCCGTCGACCTCGACCTCGTAGACGGCGTCCTGCCCGACCGCGAGCGGCTGCCAGGTGGGCTTCGCCGCGCGCAGATCCATGAAATGGACGTCGTAGCGCGTCCAGCCGTGCTGCGTGGTCAGGAGAAGCCAGCGCCCGTTCCTGGAAAGGCTCGCCTCGAGGAACGTCCTCGGGTCACCCGTTCGCTCGTGGACGACGGGATCCTTCCCCGGATCGGCGCCGAGCCGGTGGAAACGAATCTCCTGAAAGCCCGGGCGATCGGCGGTCGGCACCGAGTCCTTGGGCGGGATAAAGGTGTAGTAAAAGCCGTCGCCCGACGCCGTCCAGGAGGGGGACGCGTAGCGGGTGCCCTCGATGACGTCGATGGCGCTCTTCTTCCCGGTGGCGACGTCCATCACGTAGAGGGTGGACTCGTCGGAGTTGTTGGCCTTCACCGTGTAGGCGACCCTCTTGCCGTCCCACGACGGGCTCCACACGCCGAGCGAGGCGCTGCCGTCGGTGGACCACTCGTTGGGGTCGAGCAGCACTTTCTCCGGCCCGCTGCGGCCCTCGCGCCAGTAGACCGCGGTCTTCTCCTTGCCGGCATCGCGACGTGGATAAAAGAGGCGATTGCCCAGACGGCGAGGCGTCCCCTCGCTCTCGACATAGAGAAGCTCCTTGAAGCGCGCGGCGATGGCGTCGCGCCGCGGGAGCTTGCCGAGATACGCCCGCGCCAGCGCGTCCTCGGCGTCGACCCACTTCTTCACCTCTTCGCTCTTGCCGTCCTCCAGCCAGCGGTAAGGATCGGCCACCTGCACGCCGTGCAGGTCATCGACCTGATCGACCCGGCGCGCTTCGGGGTAAGGCAGCGCCGGCGCGACACCAGGAGCGCGCGGCGCGGCGCCAGCGGCGAGCGGCGGCGTCACGGGAGGCACTGGCGGAGGGGGCGTAACGGTCGGTCCCGCTGCGCGGGCGCAGGCGGAAGCAGCGAGGAATGCGAGGCCGAGAGGGGCATGTTTCACGAGGCGAGACCATAGTCACGAGCTAAGCTTCCTGCACCTGTGCAGCCTTCCAACGTGAAGCTCGGTCGCGATCGGGCGCCCGGCCTCGACCTCGGCGCCACGCCCCGAATGCGGCTGACCACGCGGGTCAAGCGCTTCCTCAGCGATCACGGGCGCAAGTTGTGGTGGCTGCACTCGGCTTATGCCCTGGCGCTGGGGGCGGGCGTGGTGGCCTTCGCTCACAAGGGATTCGAGCACGCGCGCTGGCTGGCCGTCTCCCTCGGCCTGGCCTGGCTGCTGGTGGTCCTGGTCTTCCGACTCTTCGCGACCGCCGGCTCCAGCGGGGTGCGCGCCTTCGAGGCCAGCGACGCCAGGACCCGCTTGCGCTTTCACGTGATGACCTACGCGCTGAGAAACCTCTACCAGGGGATGCTCTTCTTTCTCCTCCCCTTCTACTGGAAATCGACCACCCTCGACGCGGCCGACGTCTGGTTCGTGGGGCTGCTGGGAACCTGCGCCGTCCTCTCCACGCTGGACATCGTCTTCGACCGCGTGCTCATGCGATGGCGCTGGATCGCCTCGGTCTTTCACGGCATCACGCTCTTCGGCTGCCTGAACCTGGTCATCCCGGCGCTCTTCCCCGACACGCGCACGCTCTATTCGCTGCTCGGCGCCGCAGGCATCTCCATGGTCGGCTTCTGGACGCTGCACGTGACCGCCCGCGTGCTCCGGAAGAAGGTGTACCTGGTGATGTTCGTCCTCAGCGTGGGCGCCGCGGTGAGCCTGGCGTACGCGGCGCGTGGAGCCATTCCGCCCGTGCCCATGTACGTCTCGTCGGCGGGGGTCGGGCCCAAACAGCTCGCCGACGGGCGCCTCGCCATGGAGGTGAAGACGCTGCATCCCTCGGTCATTCAGGAGCTCGTGGCCGTCACCGACGTCGTCGTCCCGGGCGGCAAGGGAGACCGCCTGCGGCACGTGTGGCGCCACGACGGCGTCGAGGTGCACCGGACGACGGAGGAGACGTCGCGCATCGCCGGCCCCCAGGGGACCGTCCGCCTGCGCTCATCGCTGACCGGCAAGGACCTGCCGGGCAACCTGGTCGGCCCCTGGACCGTGGATGTGGAGACCGAGGACAACCAGCTGGTCGGCCGCGCGGAGTTCGACGTCGTGGAATAGGGGACCACCCGCCGGGCAAGCCAATCCGGGCTAAACGTGCTCACCTGGGGGGGCTGGTGGGACGCGGCGCAACCATGTGGGGATCGGGATCATCTAGACCAAACGTCCCGATGCGCTACCTCGTCGCGATCCTGGCCCTTCTGGCTGTCGTGGGTGGCCTGGCGGCCGTGAAATACAAGCAGATCGCGTCGCTCATCGCCGCGAATCACGCCATGGAGAAGGCCGGACCGCCGCCGGAAGCGGTGGGCTCCGTGGTGTCCAGGCACGATACGTGGCAGGAAACGCTCGAGGCCGTCGGCAGCATCGCTGCGGCCAAGGGCGTCACCCTCAGCAACGACGCGCCGGGAATGGTCTCGGCGATCCACTTCGAGTCCGGTGCCGTCGTGCCAGAAGGGCAGGTGCTCCTGGAGCTCGACAGCAACGTCGAGCGTTCGCAGCTCGCGTCGGTGGAGGCGCGGCAGGATCTGGCGCGGGTGAACGCAACGCGGACGCGCGCCCTCGTGGCCAGCGACGCCATCGCGCGTTCGCAGCAGGACACCGACGACTCGGTGGTCAAGACGTCCCGCTCCGATCTCGACGTCCTTCACGCGCAGATCGCGCGAAAGGTCGTCCGCGCTCCGTTCTCGGGACGCCTGGGGATCCGTCAGGTGAACCTCGGCCAGTACCTCAACTCGGGTACGGCCATCGCCACCCTCGAGTCCACCACGACGGTGTACGTGGACTTCACGCTTCCCCAGCAGCGCCTGAAGGAGATCGCGCTCGGAATGCCGGTGCGGGTGACCATCGAGGGCGAGGGCGTGCGTGCCGCCGACGGAGCCATCAGCGCCGTCGATCCTGCGATCGATGCGGTGACGCGTTCGATCAAGCTCCGCGCGACGGTCCCCAATGTCGAGGAGAAGCTGCTCCCCGGCATGTTCGCCAAGGTGTCGGTCCTGCTGCCGGGCGCGCACGACGTGGTGATCGTCCCCGTCTCCGCGCTCGTCCACGCCTCGTACGGCGACTCGGTCTTCTTCGTCGAGGACCGCAAGGACGGCCCCGGCAAGTCGGCGCGCCAGCAGTTCGTGAAGGTCAGCGAGACGCGCGGCGATTTCGTCGCCGTGAGCCAGGGGCTGGCCGCGGGCCAGGAAGTGGTGACGGCGGGCGCCTTCAAGCTGCGCAACGGCGCTCCGATCACCGTCGACAACACGGTGCAGTCGAAGCCCGAGCTCTCGCCTCACCCCGAGAACCGCTGAGGCGAGCACGTGCAGTTCACCGACCTCTTCATCCGGCGGCCGGTCCTCGCCATCGTGGTGAACCTGGTGATCGTCATCGCCGGCATCCAGGCGATCCGGTCGCTCAACGTACGCCAGTATCCGCGGCTGGAGAGCGCGACGGTGACCGTGCGCACCGCCTACGTCGGCGCGAACGCCGACCTGGTGCGTGGTTTCATCACCACGCCGCTCGAGCGGGCCATCGCCGCGGCCGACGGCATCGACTACATGGAGTCGCAGAGCACGCAGGGCCTCTCGACCATCAACGTCCGCCTCAAGCTCAACTTCAACGCTTCCAGCGCGCTGGCGGACATCAGCGCCCGGGTGGACCAGGTGCGCGCCGACCTCCCTCCCGAGGCCGAAGTCCCGGCCATCAACATCGAGCCGTCGGATTCCGTGCTGGCTGCCATGTACCTGAGCTTCGGCTCCGATATTCTGGAGGAGAACCAGGTCACCGACTACCTCATCCGCGTCGTGCAGCCGCGTCTCTCCGCGCTCGAGGGCGTGCAGCGCGCCGACATTCTCGGCGGTCGCACGTTCGCCATCCGGGCCTGGCTGAAGCCGGATCGCATGGCGGCGCTCGGCGTGAGCCCGGCGCAGGTGCGCGCGGCGCTGGCCTCCAACAACTACCTCGCCGCGGTGGGCCAGACCAAAGGCCAGCTCGTCCAGATCAACCTGACCGCCAGCACCGATCTCCTGTCGGTCGACGAGTTTCGCAAGCTCGTCGTCCGCGAGAGCGGGGGCACGCTGGTGCGGCTGGAGGACGTGGCCGAGGTGGTCCTGGGGGCCGACACCTACGACCAGGAGGTGCGCTTCTCGGGCAAGAGGGCGGTCTTCATGGGCATCTGGGTGCTCCCCAACGCCAACTCGCTCGACGTCATCAATCGCGTGAATCAGGAGGTCAAGGCGCTCCAGAAGGAGCTCCCCACGGGGATGACCGCCAGCGTCGCCTTCGACTCCACCAAGTACATCCAGAGCGCCGTCGACGAGGTCGTTCACACCCTCCTGGAGACGGTCCTCATCGTGATGGTCGTCATCTTCCTCTTTCTCGGCTCCTTCCGCACCGTCATCGTCCCCATCGTTGCCATTCCCGTCTCCCTCATCGGCGCCGTCTTCCTGATGCAGGTATTCGGCTTCACGCTGAACCTGCTCACGCTCCTCGCCGTGGTCCTCTCCGTCGGGCTGGTGGTCGACGACGCCATCGTCGTCGTGGAGAACGTGGAACGGCACATCCGCGAGGGAAAGACGCCCCTGCAGGCGGCGCTGCTCGGCGCCCGTGAGCTGGTCGGGCCCATCATCGCCATGACCATCACGCTGGCCGCGGTCTATGCGCCCATCGGGTTCCAGGGCGGCTTGACGGGTGCGCTCTTCCGGGAATTCGCCTTCACCCTGGCGGGGGCCGTCTTCATCTCGGGATTCGTCGCCCTGACGCTCTCGCCGATGATGTCGTCCAGGCTCTTGAAGCCCGGGCACGGCGCCTGGCTCCCCCGCCAGATCGACCGGGGCTTCGACTTCGTCAAGCACACCTACGAACGCGCCCTCGCCGCCACCCTGCGAACCCGCCCCGCGGTCTACACGGTGTGGATCGTCCTCACGCTCGTCACCGTGCCGCTCTACATGTTCTCCCCCAAGGAGCTTGCCCCCAACGAGGACCAGGGCGTCATCTTCGGCGCCATCGACGTGCCGGCCAACGCCACCATCGAGCGACTCTTGCCCTACGTGGAGCAGGTCCAGCAGGCCTTCGTCGCCACGCCCGAGTTCGATCACAGCTTTCAGATCACCTTCCCCACCGGCGGCTTCGGCGGGATCCTGATGAAGCCGTGGGAGGAGCGGAAGCGAAACATCTTCGCCATCCAGGAGGATCTCTCCCCGAGGCTCGGAAAGATCACCGGGATCCGGGCGCCCGCGTTCCTGCCCTCGGCGCTGCCCAGTGCCGGAACATTCCCGGTCGAGTTCGTCATCGCGTCGACCGCGACCCACGAGGAGATCGTGCGCTTCGCCGGGGAGCTCGTCCAGGCTGCGGTGAAGAGCGGGCAGTTCGCCTTTCCGCCGATCACCGACGTCCGCATCGATCAGGAGAAGGCCGACATCGTCATCGACCGCGACAAGGTGGCCTCGATGGGGCTCACCATGCAGTCGGTGGGCGCGGATCTCTCGGCCATGCTCGGGGGAAACTTCGTCAACCGCTTCAACATGGACGGGCGAAGCTACAAGGTCATCCCGCAGATCGAGCGCGCGGACCGGCTCGCTCCCGACCAGCTCGCGAACATCTACGTCACCGGGCCCGGCGATCAACTCGTGCCGGTGAGCGCCATCGCCACCATCCGCCTGGGGACCGAGCCGCGCACGCTGAACCGCTTCCAGCAGCTCAACGCGGTGAAGATCTCCGGGGTCGCGCCGCGCTCGCTCGACGGCGGCCTGCGTGTGCTCGAGGACGCGGCGGCGAAGATTCTCCCGGCGGGGTACCACGTCGACTACACGGGCGAGTCGCGTCAGCTCCGGCAGGAGTCAGGGAAGTTTTTGCCGGCGATGGGGCTCGCGCTGCTGCTCATCTTCCTGGTTCTGGCCGCGCAGTTCAACTCGTTCCGGGATCCCTTCGTCATCCTGGCCGGGTCGGTCCCCCTGGCGATGTTCGGCGCGCTCACCTTCACCTTCTTGAAGTTTGCCGGGCCTCCCGGGATGCACTTCAGGTTGACCGAGGGTTGGACGACGACGCTCAACATCTACTCGCAGGTCGGGCTGGTGACGCTGGTGGGGCTCGTCGCCAAGAACGGGATCTTGATCGTGGAGTTTGCCAACGCGCAGCAGGCGGCCGGGCTCTCGAAGATCGAGGCGGTGCGCACGGCGGCGGCAACGCGGCTCCGTCCCATCTTGATGACCACGGTCGCCACGGTGGTCGGGCATTTCCCTCTCACCCTGGTCACCGGCGCGGGCGCGGCGGCTCGAAACTCCATCGGCATCGTCCTGGTCGGCGGGATGAGCATCGGGACGCTCTTCACGCTGTTCATCGTGCCCTCGGTCTACGTGCTGATCGCCAAAGACCACCGAGCCGAGAAGAAGGCCGCGGACGAGGTGGCCGGGCAGGAGATGGCCCCGGCGGCCGGGGAGTGAGCGCCGTCCGGGCTACTCCGTCGCGGGAATGGGAGACGCCGCCTTGAACCGGGACGACGACGCGGAAGCCGGCCGTTGGGGGAGAAGGTGACGCTGGGGGTCCGCGTCGAAGTCGGCCGGCGCTTCGGGCGGCGGCTGGGTCATGGCCGAGGTGCAGGCCAGGATCCGGTGGGCGAGCCGCGTGAGCTCCTCGATCAGCTGCTCCGCGACGACCCCTTGGTCATTCGCGTCGAACGATGGGACGACGTGTTCCAGTTCCTCCAGCAGCGCGCGAGCGAGAGCCGCGTGCCTGCGAAGCGCCGCCACACTGGCAGGTACGTGGGGTGCCGTCCAAACAAGGGGCGCCTTGGTCATGGTCCTGTCTCTCGGAGGACGTCGAGCCAGGGGGGGCCAACGGAGCTCCGCGAGCAAGTCAGCAAATCGCGGGCCATGACCTCATCGACGAGATCGCGTGCATGGGCATCGTCTCCGCGCAGCGCTGGGAGGGGCCGTCGTCGCGTCGTGCGAAAACCCGCTTGGCAGGCTGCGGGGCGGAAAGTGCAGGTGACGTGGATCCGGCAAGCAAGATGAAGCATTTGCGTCCAGGCCGAGGCGGCATCGTCCTTGCTTGAGCGCGTTGCGAAAAAAGCGACCCCGCCATGCCAACCAGCACGCTCACGCCAGAACTTCTTCGCGGGATGGACGCCTACTGGCGCGCTGCCAACTATTTGTCGGTAGGGCAGATCTACCTCTACGACAATCCGCTGCTGAAGCGACCGCTGATGCCCGCGGACGTGAAGCACATGCTGCTGGGACACTGGGGCACCACGCCGGGCCAGAACTTCGTCTACGTGCATCTGAACAGGGTCATCAAGAAATACGACCTCGACATGATTTACGTGTCCGGCCCCGGGCACGGGGGGCCGGCCGTCGTCGGCAACACCTATCTCGAGGGGACGTACAGCGAGATCTATCCCGACATCAGCCAGGACGAGGCGGGGCTGCGCAAGCTCTTTCTCCAGTTCTCCTTTCCCGGGGGAATTCCCAGCCACGCGTCGCCGGAATGTCCCGGTTCGATTCACGAGGGCGGTGAGCTGGGATATTCACTCAGCCATTCCTTCGGGGCGGTCTTCGACAATCCCAATCTCGTGGTGGCCTGCGTCGTGGGGGATGGCGAGGCGGAGACCGGACCCCTGGCCACGGCCTGGCACTCCAACAAGTTCCTCGACCCGGTGACCGACGGGGCGGTGCTGCCGATCCTGCATCTCAATGGCTACAAGATCTCCAATCCGACCATCCTCGCCCGCATCGAGCGCGAGGAGCTCGAACAGTTGCTTCGCGGCTACGGCTGGACGCCCCTCTTCGTCGAAGGTCACGAGCCGGCGTTGATGCACGAGGCCATGGCCGCCACGCTCGACGCGGCGCTGGAGCAGATCCAGTCCATCCAGAGGGCCGCACGCGAGCAAGGCCACGCCGTTCGACCCCGCTGGCCCATGATCGTCTTCGCGTCTCCCAAGGGCTGGACGGGGCCGAAGATGGTCGACGGTCTGCAAGTGGAGGGCACCTTCCGGGCGCACCAGGTGCCCCTCTCGGATCCCGCCTCGCACCCGGAACATCTCGCGCAACTGGAAGAGTGGTTGAGGAGCTACCGGCCGGAGGAGCTCTTCGACGCGCAGGGCCGCCTCCAGCCGGAGCTGGCAGCGCTGGCACCCCGCGGCGAACGGCGCATGGGGGCAAACCCTCACGCCAACGGCGGCATCCTCCTGCGCGACCTGCGAATGCCCGATTTCCGCCACTACGCGGCAGACGTCCCCTCGCCCGGGTCGCACGGCATCGGCGACACGCACGTGCTGGGCCGTTTTCTGCGCGACGTGACCAAGCTGAACGGAGCGCAGCGCAACTTCCGGGTCTTCGGCCCCGACGAGACGCTCTCCAACGGTCTGGAGGCCCTCTTCGAAGTGACCGCCCGCCAGTGGAACGCGGCGACGGTCGCCAACGACGAGTTTCTCGCGCCCACCGGGCGGGTCATGGAAATGCTCAGCGAGCATCAGTGCGAGGGTTGGCTGGAGGGGTACCTGCTCACCGGGCGCCATGGGGTCTTCAACTGTTACGAGGCGTTCATCCACATCGTCGATTCGATGTTCAACCAGCACGCCAAATGGCTGAAGGTCACCTCCACCCTGCCCTGGCGGCGTCGGATTGCCTCGCTGAACTACCTGCTCTCGTCGCACGTCTGGCGGCAGGATCACAACGGCTTCACCCACCAGGATCCCGGCTTCATCGACCACGTCGTGAACAAGAAGGCCGAGGTCGTGCGTGTCTACCTACCGCCGGACGCCAACTGCCTCTTGTCGGTGATGGACCACTGCCTGCGCAGCCGCCATTACGTCAACGTGGTGATCGCCGGCAAGCACCCGGCGCCGCAGTGGCTGAGCATGGAAGCCGCCGTCAAGCACTGCGCCGAGGGCATCGGCATCTGGCCATGGGCCAGCAACGACCAGGGCGGCCTGCCCGACGTGGTCATGGCCTGCTGCGGCGATGTGCCCACGCTGGAGACGCTCGCCGCGGTATCCATCATGCGCCAGCACCTGCCCGACCTGAAGGTGCGCGTGGTCAACGTCGTCGATCTCATGAAGCTGCAGCCGAAAAGCGAGCACCCCCACGGCCTCAGCGACACGGACTTCGATGCGATCTTCACCAGAGACACGCCGGTCATCTTCGCCTTCCACGCCTATCCATGGTTGATTCACCGTCTCACCTACCGCCGCACCAACCATCGCAACATCCACGTCCGCGGGTACAAGGAAGAGGGCACCATCACCACGCCGTTCGACATGACGGTGCTGAACGAGCTCGATCGATTCCACCTGGTGATGGACACCGTCGATCGCGTGCCGCGGACCGGCAGCGCGGGCGTCTACCTGAAACAGCAGCTCATGGACAAGCTGACCGAGCACAAGCAATACATCGACGTGCAGGGGCGGGACCTGCCGGAGATCCGTGACTGGACCTGGGGCGCGTCGGCCTTGCCGAGCAAGCGATGAGCGACACCGCCGCCGCCGCCGCCCATGCCGGGGTGGTCGTCGCGGTGCGCGGAAGCGTGGTGGACATCCGGTTCGACCAGCGTTTGCCGCCCATCTACTCGGTGCTGCGCGCCGGAACCGAAGGGCGCATCGTCATCGAAGTGCTGGAACAGCGAGATGCCCGCCACGTGCGCGGGATTGCCTTGACGCCCACGCAGGGTCTCGCGCGCGGCATGAGCGTGGAGGACACCGGAGGGCCGCTGAAGGCGCCGGTGGGCCAGGGGACCCTCTCGCGCATGTTCGACGTCTTCGGGCAGGTCATCGACCGCGGAGCGCCGCTGGCCGACGTTCAATGGCGCACCGTGCATCGGGCTCCCCCGCCGCTGGCGCGACGCGCCACCAAGTCGGAGGTCTTCGAGACCGGCATCAAGGTCATCGACGTGCTGATGCCGCTCGAGCGCGGAGGCAAGGCCGGCCTCTTCGGCGGCGCAGGGGTCGGCAAGACGGTGCTTCTCACCGAGATGATCCACAACATGGTCGGACACCACGAGGGGGTCAGCATCTTCTGTGGAATCGGCGAGCGCTGCCGGGAGGGTCAGGAGCTTCACCACGACATGAAAGAAGCCGGCGTCCTGCCCCACATGGTGATGATCTTCGGCCAGATGAACGAGCCTCCCGGCAGTCGGTTTCGCGTCGGTCACGCGGCGCTGACCATGGCCGAGTACTTCCGTGACGACCAGCACCGCGACGTGCTGCTCCTCATCGACAACATCTTTCGCTTCATCCAGGCCGGGATGGAAGTCTCCGGGCTGATGGGCCAGATGCCCTCGCGTCTCGGCTACCAGCCCACCATGGGCACGGAGCTGTCGGAGCTGGAGGAGCGCATCGCCAACACCGACACCGGTGCCATCACTTCGATCCAGGCCGTGTACGTGCCGGCCGACGACTTCACCGATCCCGCAGCAGTGCATACGTTCTCGCATCTTTCGGCATCCATCGTGCTCTCGCGCAAGCGCGCGGGCGAAGGTCTCTTCCCCGCCATCGACCCGCTTCAGTCGAGCTCCAAGATGGCCACGCCCGGCATCGTCGGCGAGCGGCACTACGCCCTGGCCCAGGAGATCCGGCGGACGCTGGCGCAGTACGCGGAGCTCAAGGACATCATCGCCATGCTCGGCCTGGAGCAGCTCTCGCCGGACGACCGCAAGGTGGTCGCCCGCGCACGCCGCCTGGAGCGCTTTCTCACCCAGCCCTTCTTCGCCACGAAGCCATTCACCGGTCTCGAGGGAAAGCTGGTCCCCCTCGCCGCCGCCCTGGACGGCTGCGAGCGCATCCTGCACGACGAGTTCAAAGACTACCCGGAGAGCGCCCTTTACATGATCGGGCCCATCGAGGAAGCCAAGGGGAAGGCGAAGCCCGCGGCCGAACCTCGACCGACGGCCTGAACGTGGAACCGACGCACATGCATCTCAAGGTCCTCCTGCCCTTCCAGGTCTTCGCCGAGAAGGCCGACGTGCTGCGGATTGTCGCCGAGACGCCCGCCGGCTCGTTCGGCGTCTTGCCGCAGCGGCTCGACTGCGTGGCCGCGCTCACCCCGGGCATCCTCGTCTACGAGACCGCCGCGGAGGGAGAGGTCTACCTGGCCGTGGACGACGGCGTGCTGGTCAAGACCGGGCCGGAGGTCCTCGTCTCCGTGCGCCGGGCGCTGAGCGGGACCGACCTCGGGCAGTTGCGAGCCTCCGTGGAAAAGGATTTCCGGACGCTGGACGAGCGGGAGACGAGCGTCCGCGCGGTGATGGCCAAGCTGGAAGCTGGGGTTCTGCAGCGCCTGGCGGCGCTTCGACGTGAATGACCACTTGACCCGGAGAACGGCGCCGGCCGTGCCCTCCTTGGCCGAGCAGATCGGCGCAAAGGCTGCGCGCAAGGTGAAGGCGCGCCGCCATCCCGCGCAGGTCTGGTCCGGGCTGGGGATGATGGGACTCATCGGCTGGTCGGTGGTGGTTCCCATGCTCCTGGGCGCGGCGCTCGGCGCCTGGCTGGACCAGAAGCAGGTCGGCCGGCATCCCTGGACCCTGGCGCTGATGGTCGCCGGGCTCCTGCTCGGCTGCTTCAACGCGTGGCGCTGGGTCGCGAAGGAAGACCGGGCCATCCGGGAGGAAGGACGGGCGGACGATGAATGAAGTCGTGACGCTGGGGCTGGCCTGGGGCGCCGGAGGGGTCCTCGGTGTGCTGTTCTTCGGCGGCCTCTGGTGGACCGTTCGCAACGGCATGTCCCGGAAGCAACCCGCCCTCTGGTTTCTCGTCAGCATGCTCCTGCGGACCACCACGGCCCTCCTGGGGTTTTACTTCGTTTCCGGCCACGACTGGAGAAGGCTATTCCTGTGCGTCTTTGGATTCGTCCTGGGCCGCCCCGTCGTGACCTGGCTGACGCGCTCGCCACCCGAGGCTCTCGCCGGTCCGGCAGGGGAGGCCCGTCATGCGTCTCAGTCCCGATGAGCTGATCTTCTGGCAACACGGATTCTTCAAGGTGAACGCCACCCTGGTCTTCACCTGGGGCCTCATGCTGGTCTTGGCCCTCGGCTCGAAGCTCGTTACGCGCAAGCTCTCCACGGATCTCCAGCATTCTCCGTGGCAGAGCGCCCTCGAGATCGTCGTCACCACCCTGCAGACGCAGATACGAGAAGTGGGCGTCTCCGACCCCGAGAAGTACCTGGCCTTTCTGGGCACGCTGTTTCTGTTGGTGGCCACGGCCAGCCTGGGTACCGTCATCCCTGGATACCAGCCGCCGACCAGCTCACTCTCCACGACGGTGGCGCTCGCGCTGTGCGTCTTCGTGGCGGTGCCGCTCTTCGGAATCCAGACGCGAGGGCTGGGCGGTTATCTGAAGTCGTACATCGAGCCGACCTGGATCATGCTTCCGTTCAACATCATCAGCGAAGTGTCCCGCACCCTGGCCCTGGCCGTCCGCCTCTTCGGCAACATGATGAGCGGAGCGATGATCGTCGGCATTCTGCTGACCATCACGCCCTTCTTGTTTCCCATCGTCATGACCACGCTGGGCCTGCTCACCGGCATGGTGCAAGCCTACATTTTCAGCATCTTGGCGGCGGTGTACATCGCGGCTGCCACGCGTGCTCGCGAGCTCGCGCCCGCCGGCAAGAGGTGAAATTCCCATGAACCATCGGAAGGACGCACCATGGACGATCTGAGTATCATCGCGGTGGCGTCCATCGTCGTCGCCGGCATCACCACGGCGTTCGGAACCATGGGCCCGGCGCTGGCGGAGGGGAGAGCGGTGGCGACGGCGCTGGGGGCCCTGGCGCAGCAGCCCGACGCCTCTCCTACCATCACCCGAACACTGTTCGTGGGGCTGGCCATGATCGAGTCCACGGCCATTTATTGCTTCGTCATCTCGATGATTCTACTTTTCGCCAATCCCTTCTGGAATCACGTCGTCGCCCAGGCCGCGGTCAAGTAGCGCGCGTGAATCACATGCTCATCGATTGGTTCACCGTCGGCGCGCAGGCTCTCAACTTCGTCATCCTGGTGTGGCTGATGAAGCGCTATCTCTACAAGCCCATCCTCCACGCCATCGAGATGCGGGAGAAGGCCATCGCCGCGAAGCTCGCGGACGCCGAGGCCAGAAAGACCGAAGCCGGGAGGGAGCGCGACGAGTTCCAGCGCAAGAACCGGGACCTCGACGCGCAGCGCACGGCACTCCTGGCCAAGGCGACCGAAGAGGCCGGCGCGGAGCGAGGGCGGCTGCTCGACGAAGCACGGCGAGCTGCCGACGGCATGAGCGCCAAGCGGCGGGACATGCTCCAGAGTGACGCCCACGAGCTCCATCACGCCCTGGGCCGCCGGGTGCAGGAGGAGGTGTTTGCCATCGCGCGCAAGGCGCTGAAGGACCTCGCCACCACCAGCCTGGAAGAACGGATGGAGCAGGTGTTCACCCGCCGCCTGCGAGAGATGGATGCGCCGGCCCGAGCTTGCCTGGCGATGGCCCTGAAGGCGGGCCCGGACCCGGCGCTCCTTCGCAGCGCGTTCGACTTGCCCGCCGAGCAGCGAGCGGCGATAGGGAACGCGCTGAACGAGACCTTCTCGTCGGAGGTGCGCCTGCGGTTCGAAACCGCGCCGGATCTTGTCAGCGGCATCGAACTCGTCGCGGACGGCCAGAAGGTAGGCTGGACCATCGGCGAGTACCTCGCTTCGCTGGAGAAGGGTGTGGCCGACCTTCTGAACGAGAAGAGTCAGACCCCCGGCCCATGAGCGGCGCCTCCGAGAGCCTGGAGGGTGTCGTCGACCGCGCGCTGGCCGGCATCAGCCAGGTCCGCGGAGGCTTCACGCCGCAGCTGACCCTGCGAGAGGTGGGCACCATCGTCAGTGTCGCCACCGGCATCGCCAAGGTCTCCGGTCTCCCCAGCGTGGGCTTCGAGGAGATCCTGCGGTTTCCAGGGGACGTGTTCGGCATCGCCTTCAACGTGGACGAGCACGAAGTCGGCGTGGTCTTGCTCGGCGAATACTGGCATCTGCAGGCGGGCGCCGAAGTCGAGGGAACGGGCCGGGTCATGGACGTGGCCGTGGGCGACGGACTGGTGGGACGCGTCATCGATCCGCTCGGTCGACCGCTGGACGACAAGGGTCCGGTCGCCTCCAGCGCGCGCCTGCCCATCGAACGCCCGGCCGCGCCCATCATGGACCGCGCGCCGGTCACCGTGCCGCTCCAGACGGGACTGAAGGCCATCGACGCGCTCATTCCCATCGGTCGTGGCCAGCGCGAGCTCATCCTGGGTGATCGGCAGACCGGAAAAACGGCCATCGCCATGGATGCCATTCTCAACCAGCGCGCCGAGAACGTGGTGTGCGTCTATTGTTCCATTGGCCAGCGCGCATCCTCGGTCGCCAAGGCGGTCGCGAGCTTGCGGGTCCGGGGCGCCATGGACTACACGGTCGTCGTCGTGGCCGAGGGCAACGACCCGCCCGGTCTCGCGTACATCGCGCCCTACGCCGCGACCAGCATCGCGGAGTACTTCATGGAGGCGGGTCGGGACGTCCTCATCGTGTACGACGACCTGACGCAGCACGCCCGCGCCTACCGCGAGCTCTCCCTCTTGCTCCGGAGGCCCCCGGGGCGAGAAGCCTTCCCCGGTGACATCTTCTACATTCACTCGCGCCTTCTGGAGCGCGCCACCCATCTGCGCACGGAGCTCGGCAACGGCTCGCTCACCGCTCTGCCCATCATCGAGACCGAGGCGCAGAACATGTCCGCTTACATTCCGACCAATCTCATTTCCATCACGGACGGGCAGATCTATCTCTCGCCGTCGCTGTTCGAGCTGGGAATGCTGCCAGCGGTCGATGTCGCCAAGTCCGTGTCGCGCGTCGGAGGTATGGCCCAGCGCGCGGCCTTCCGCGCGGTGGCGGGCGACCTCAAGCTGGCCTACGCGCAGTTCGAGGAGCTGGAGACCTTTGCCCGCTTCGGAGCTCACGTGGACGACGACACGCGCCAGGTCATCGAGCACGGACGGCGGATCCGTGCGTGTCTCAAGCAAGCGGAGCTCGCCCCTGTGTCCGTGCCGGCGCAGATCGCCGTACTTCTTGCGCTGACCGCCAAGCTCTTCGATCCGGTGCCCCTCGAGGAGATGCCGGAGGCCGAGCGCGCCGTGCAGGAGGCCGCAGCAGCCATGCCCGCCGAGCTGAGCGCGCGATTGACCACCGCCGCGGAGTTGAACGACGACGATCGCAAAGCGATCACCGCCATCGCCGGCCAGGCGCTCGCCCCTTTCCATCCGCCACCGGAACCCCGAGGCGTGAGCGAACGAGCGAGCGCGAAGGACACGCCGTGAGCGAGACCACGGAGAACCTGCGGCGACAGATCGACACCGCGGCGGACCTCCAGTCGGTCGTCCGCACCATGAAGGCGGTGGCCGCGTCGAGCGTCGGGCAGTACCAGAGGTCGGTCGGCGCGCTGGCCGACTACGACCGGACGGTCGAGCTGGGACTCGGAGCCTGCTTCCGGGCAGGGGAGCCCGCTGCGACGGGAAAATCGCGGGGACGCACGGCTTCCGATGGCATCGGCGCCGTCGTATTCGGTTCCGATCAAGGGCTGGTGGGCCGGTTCAACGAGGTGGTGGCGGAGGATGCCATGGCGGCGTTCGCCGCTCTGCCCGGGACCGTCCAGATCTGGGCTGTGGGCGAGCGCGTGCACGCGCACCTCGTCGACGCGGGGCGGCCACCGCGAGGCCTTTTCCCCGTGCCGAGCTCCGTCGCGGCCATCGCCCCCCTCGTGGGCCAGATTCTCCTGGAGAGCGAGACGCGCCGCAGCGGGCCTCCGGTGACCGAGCTTCACCTTTTCTACAACCGCCCCACGTCCGGCACGGCCTATGCGCCGGTCCGTCAGCGCCTGCTACCCCTCGACGAGGAATGGCGGCGAAAGCTGGCCGAGCGGCCCTGGCCGACCCGGAGTTTGCCCGAGGTCGTCGGGGGGAGCACCGCCACCCTGCGCGCGCTCATCCGCGAATTTCTCTTCGTCTCGCTTTTTCGAGCCTGCGCCGAGTCGCTGGCCAGCGAGAATGCGAGCCGCCTGGCGGCGATGCAGCGTGCCGACGAGAACATCGACGACCTCCTGACCACGCTCCACGGCACGTTCTATCGTCTGCGCCAGGACGGCATCGACGAGGAGCTGTTCGACGTCGTCTCCGGCTTCGAAGCGCTGTCGAAGTAAAGGCACCGCGCCGCCTACCGCGCGATCTTTTCGCGGACGACGTGCGAGCCATCCATCGACCAGCCTTGGAGGAGCAGGTAGTCGACCCCGTCCCACGTCAGGTGGACGTACACGTCGGAGAGGTGCGCCGGCGCGCCGGCGATCGACACGGTCGCCAGCGCCCGGCATTTGCCGTCGCTGCCGCGCGACGTGTCGATGGTCAGGGGCCGGGATGGAAGCGCCTTCAGGACGGCGCGCACCTGTCCGCCGTTCGAGTCGCCGCCGAGGACCACCTGACTGGATAGACCGTAGGCATCGACCTCGCGCGCCAGGATCGGTGCGGTCTGGGCCGGGCCCTGCTCGAGCATGCGCCAATACGCGGACACGGGCGACGGCCCCACGGGCACACAGCGGTCGTCGAGCCGCACCACGTACTGCACCTGGTTCTTGTTCTCACTCTTGGCGATCGAAAAGACCGGAACCACCCCGCCCGGGCGAGGAGGGTCGGCCTTCGCCGCGGTCGCACACGAACCGAGGGCGAGCAAGAGCAGGGCGGCATGGGCGCGGGACACCATGGCCGCCATTCTACCGATGGGACCTCGCATCAGTCACCTGGAGGCAAGCCGAGCGAGCCGAAACGGAGCTCGCTTTCACTCGGCGACGGCCGGCGCCTTGACCAGGAGGGGCTCCCCGCCGTTGGGGGCCGCTGCCGGACGGCCCGGGGCCACGGCCTTCATCGGCACCGGCGCCGCGAGGAGCGGTCGGATCAACTCGATGGGGATGGGGAAGACGATGGTCGAGTTTTGATTCGATCCCATGTCGAGGAGCGTCTGCATGTAGCGAAGAGCCAGGGCCGCCGGCTGCGTCGAGATGATCTCGGCGGCGTTGGCGAGAACCTGCGCGGCCTGGAACTCCCCTTCGGTCGCGATGATCTTCGCCCGTTTCTCGCGCTCGGCCTCGGCCTGCCTGGCCAGGGCGCGCACCATGGACTCGGCGAGCTGCGCATCCTTGAGCTCCACCGTTCCCACCTTGACGCCCCACGGCTCGGTCTGGCGGTCGATGATGGCCTGCAACTTCGCGTTGATCTTGTCGCGTCCGCCCAGAAGCTCGTCGAGGCTCGATTGCCCCAGCACTGCGCGCAGCGTCGTCTGCGCGATCTGGGACGTGGCCTCCATGAAGTTTCCCACCCGAACGATGGCCGCCTGAGCGTCGACGACTTGAAAGAAGATGACCGCGTTGACCTTGACGGTGACGTTGTCGGAAGTGATCACCTCCTGCTGCGGGACTTCGAGCGTGATCACGCGCAGATCCACCTTTCTCACGTGATCGATCCCGAACGGGAAGATGAAGAAGAGGCCCGGGCCCTTCAGCGCGATCAATCGACCCAGCCGGAAGACCACACCTCTCTCGTACTCCCTCGCGATCTTGACCGTCGACGTCGTCACCGCCAGCAAGATCAGCAAGACGAGACCTACCGGAATATAGAGAGCTGTCATCGAGGACTCCTTCACAGTGCGCGGGGCCGGGGAGCACGATCGATGCCGCGGGTCTCGGCGGCCCGGCGGCCCGTTACGTGCCGGCCCGATCGCTGCGCTGCGACCCATGGATGGCTCCGCCGAAACGCCCCGGTATGACATTGCGCGGCGGGGCAAACGTGTTTGAACGAGGCTCGGCCGTCGTCGCGCCGCGCTGGTCGACACGCACTCACTCGACACGAGAACGGCGCAGATCGTGCGTACCGCGGGCCGCAGAACCACAGGAGAAGCACATGGACAAGATAAACAGCGTGGTCGCCGTTTACGGCACCCATCCCCAGGCGGAAGAAGCTCTGCGCGCTTTCCAGAGCTCCGGGTTCGACATGAAGAAGCTGTCGATCGTCGGCAAGGATTACCACACGGAAGAGCACGTCATCGGCTTCTACAACACGGGGGACCGCATGAAGGTCTGGGGAAAGCGAGGAGCGTTCTGGGGCGGCTTCTGGGGAATCCTGTTCGGCTCGGCCCTCTTTCTCATCCCAGGCTTCGGGCACATCATGGTCCTCGGGCCGCTGGTGGGCTGGATCGTCGGCGCCATGGGCGAGGCGGCCGTCATCGGCGGCCTGAGCGCCCTGGGCGCAGGGCTCTACAGCATCGGGATCCCGAAGGACAGCATCCTCAAGTACGAGACCGCGGTCAAAGCCGATCAGTTCGTCGTCGTGGCGCACGGAACGTTCGACGACGTCGACACCGCGAAGCGCATCCTCGACAGGACCGGCGCGATCTCGGTGGAGACCCACTTCGTGTCCGCAGCCAGCCGATGAGAGCTAGCGGCTAGGGTTCAGCGATGCATGCGATGGTGCTGAAGCAGGTCGGAGCCCCCCTGGCGCGGCGCCTTGGCGCAGTCTGGGCAGGCGGATCCGACGAGCTCCCGCCGCAGGCGCTGGACGCCGCCATCATTTACGCGACCGTCGGCGCTCTGGTGCCCCTGGCCCTGAAGGCCGTAGACAAGGGCGGTCGCGTCGTCTGCGCCGGCATCCACATGAGCGACATCCCGAGCTTTCCCTATCGAATCCTCTGGGAAGAGCGCCAGCTCGCCTCCGTCGCCAACCTCACCCGGCATGATGGCGTCGAGTTCCTCCGCCTGGCGCCGGAGATCGGCATCGTCACTCGCACCACGCCCTATCCGCTCGAAGACGCCAACCGCGCCCTCTCCGATCTCCGCGCCGGCAAATTCGAAGGAGCCGCCGTGCTCGTACCCTGAGCTCCTCATCAGCCACGCGCCGGCCCCGAAAGCGCGGGGTGAGGTACGGCAAAAGGCGACGCGTGGGCGAAGACCCCTGGGAACGTCGCCCACCGCTGCCTTCTGGACGATTCCCTATTTTATACCGGCGCTTCCATGGAGGCGATTCGCACCAGCTTCTTGTTGACGAATTGCGCCGGCCGCAGCTCGGGGTGGCAGCCGGGACCGGAAGGACGTCGTCGACCGCCCACCAAGTTCGTCCTCACCGCGCTGCCGCGACGCTGACGGACATGGATTGGACCCAGTCCGTCGCGGGGAGTAAGAGCCGGGTCGGAGGCGGTGCGCGACGTCGTGTCGGCCCTGAGGGCAAAAAGGGTGACGGGAGGCCGGGTCTTGGCGGGCCGCCTCCCGTCATGCTCCGGAGACTTTTGCAAGAGCGGCGGAGCACGCTTGGGGTGCGCCGCTATGGTGGTCGCCGTCTCGCTCTGCGCCCTGAGCTGCGCCTCGACATCCCCCGGGCCGGCCTTCCACGACACGGCGCAACTCATCACGTCGCGCACCGGCCTGCGCGTCGCATGGAACCAGGGGGGGGCCGACGACCTAGCCATCGCCAAGACCCTCCGCGCGCTCCTGGCGCGCGAGCTCACCGTCGACGGCGCCGTTCAAGTCGCACTCTTGAACAACAAGACTCTCCTCGCGACCTACGAAGACATCAGCGTGGCGCAAGCGGATCTCGTGCAGGCGGGCCTCCTTCAAAACCCTGTCTTTGGCGCGGCCATCGTGTTTCCCGTCGCTGGCTCCGCGCAGACGGGCGGCTCGGTCTCCGTGTCGCAGGACTTCTTGGGCGTATTCACGCTCGCGGCGCGCAAGCGTGTCGCGGCCGCCGAGCTCGAGGCCGCCAAGCTTCGTGTCGCCGACGCGGTGCTGCGCACGGCCTTCGACGTCGAGACGGCGTTCTTCATACTCCAATCGGCCCAGCAGGTCGCCGCCATGCGTCGCACCATCCTCGAAGCGGGCGACGCCGCGCTCGACCTCGCGCGCCGTCAACGCGAGGCCGGCAACATCAACGATCTCGATCTGGCCAACCAAGAGACCCTCTACGAGCAAGTGCGCACGGATCTCGTGCGCAGCGATGCGGACGTGGTGATCGCGCGCGAGGTGCTCGCGCGGCTGATGGGGGTTTGGGGACCGGATGCGGCGTACCACGTCGCCGAGAAGCTGCCCGAGCTGCCGGCCGCCGAAGTCTCTGCCGAGCACCTCGAAGCCGTCGCCATCCGCGGGCGCTTCGATCTCGGCGCCGCGTATGCGGAGGCGCAAGCCGCCTCGCACGCGCTCGCGATGGCCAAAAACTATCGCTTCTTCGGCACCACGTCGCTCGGCGGCAGCTTCGAGCGCTCTCCAGAGGGCTTCTCGGTCGCCGGGCCAAACGCGAGCCTCGAGCTTCCCCTCTTCGACCAGAAGCAAGCCGTCATTGCCCGGCTGGAGGCACGGATGCGCGCGGCGCTCGCACGCGAAACCGCCCTCGCGGTCGACATCCGCAGCGAGGTGCGATCGGCCGGTGGCCGGCTCCTCGCGGCGCGCGCCGTCGTCGATCGCTACGCAAAGGTGGTCATCCCGCTACGCCAGCGCGTCGTGGAGCTCTCCCAGCAGCAGTACAACGCAATGCTTCTCGGGGCCTACCAACTCCTGCAAGTGAAGCAGAACGAGGTGAACGCCTACCGCGAGTTCATCGAGGCCCTTCGCGACTACTGGACGGCGCGTGCGGAGCTCGAACGAACGACCGGAGGGGCGCTTTCCGTGCGCGCAAACTCACCGGGGAGCGAATCAACGAGGGTGCAGCCGTGATCACACGTCGACGTATTCTCTCCAGCGCCGCGCTCGTCGCGGGTGGCGTCGGCTTCTTCCGCACACGCGCCGCCGCGGCGGAGCCACCCGGTACGACCGCGACGCCCATCGCCAGAGGCCCCTTTGCGCAGGTGATTACGCCGAATGGCTCGACCCTGCCGTGGACGATGAAGGACGGCGTGAAGGAGTTTCGCCTCGTCGCCGAGCCCGTCAAGCGCGAGTTTGCCCCCGGTATGGTCGTCGACTGCTGGGGCTACAACGGACAGACCCCCGGACCGACCATCGAGGCAGTCGAAGGCGACCGCGTGCGCCTTTACGTGACCAACAAACTGCCCGAGCGAACGAGCGTGCACTGGCACGGGATGCTCCTCCCGAACGGCATGGACGGCGTCTCGGGCCTGACCCAGCGGCACATCGAGCCGGGCGAGACGTACGTCTACGAGCTCACGCTACGGCAGAACGGCTCGCTCATGTACCACCCGCATTCCGACGAGATGGTCCAGATGGCGCTAGGCATGATGGGCTTCTTCGTCATCCACCCGCGCGCCCCCGAGGCCCCGTACGTCGACCGGGACTTCTGCATCATGCTGCACGAGTGGGCCATCCCGGCCGGGACGTCGCGGCCCAATCCGGCGGTGATGACCGATTTCAACATGTTCACATTCAACAGCCGCGTCTGGCCCGGCACGGCGCCTTTGGTCGTGAAGAGCGGCGAGCGTGTGCGCGTCCGGCTCGGCAACCTCAGCATGGATAGCCACCCGATCCACCTTCACGGGTTCCAGTTCGAGGTGACCGGGACCGAGGGTGGACGTGTCCCGGCGAGCGCCCGATTCCGCGAGGCGACGGTGAACGTGCCGGTCGGTACCACGCGCGACATCGAGTTCGTCGCGGACGTAACGGGCGACTGGATCTTCCACTGCCACAAGTCGCACCACACGATGAACGCGATGAATCACGACCTGCCGAACATGATCGGCGTCGATCAGGGCAAGATCGAGGAGAAGATCCGCAACGTATTGCCGGGCTACATGTCGATGGGGTCGACGGGCATGGGGGACATGATGGACATGGGGCGGCCTGAGAACACCTTGCCGATGATGACCGGCACCGGTCCCTTCGGGCCCATCGAGATGGGCGGGATGTTCACCGTCCTGAAGGTGCGCGAGGGGATCACGAGCTATGAGGACCCGGGCTGGTACAAGCACCCGGAGGGGACGACCGCGCGCAAGATCATTCTGGAAAGATAGGCCGTCGTCCCTCGCCGCCGCCGATCTCAGCGCCCTTCACTCCCCACGAACGCGACTCAGCGGCGCCCGCCTCCACCGCCGCCGTGTCCACCGCCGCCCCCACGTCCGCCTCGCGACGGACGCGATGTGTTCTCGTAGTTCCGCCGCGCAGGGCCCCCTTGCATGCGATGCTGATAGAGCCCGGGCGGCTCTCGGTCGTAGTGACCCCAGCGTCCCCCCTCGCCGCGGAAGTACCACAAGCCGCCGCACCAGTAGCTCGGGTAACCATCGTAGTAGACAGCGTCCGTGGTGGCGATGCACCCGTCCGGGTAGTCGCCGTAGGCCACGGGATAGTCGCCTCCTTCGACGCCGAACTCACAGGCGGGGGTGACTGCGATGACTCCGCCGAGAGCGGCGACGCGGGCGATGGCTCGAAGCAGTCCGGCTCGGCTCATGTCTCAGCCTCCGTTGGCGCTGGGATTGTGGTTTGCGTGCTGGCGCAGCATCTGCGCGAGCTTCCCGCGCTGCTCCGGCGACAGCACCGGGCTCACCGACTCGATGAAGTGCGCCAGGTGCGCGGCGCCCCAGCCGACCATGTGGGCCGTCGCGGCCCCCCCGGTGGTCAGCGTCTTCGCGTCGAACGTCTGCGCCCGGAAGGCGTCGCCGAACGCCCGGATATGGGCCGTAACCTCCTGCGAATCGAATCGCGGCAGGGCTTTCATCGCTTCGGCCTGGCTCGCGCGGATCTTGTCGACCTGATCCGGCGTCAGGTCGAGCTCCGCGGTGAGCTCGGTCAGATGGTCGATCTCGTCGGTGTTCGCCCTCTGCCAGACGGACCAGTGAGCCTCCAGCTTGTCGACCAGCGCGGCACGCTGGGGCGGCGTGAGGACGCCGTGCAGCTGGTTCAACGCCTCGGTCGAGGCATCGTGAACCATGGCGGCCGCGCTCGTCAGCTGGGCGACCGCGGCGTCCACCTTGACCGGATCGAGCATCCCCGCCGCGAGTCCGTCGGCCAGCGTGCCCACGAGGTTCTGTTCGGCAGCGCGCGCTGGTTCCATCCGCGCGTGCAGATCGCCACGGAGCTTCTCCACCACGGGCTTCTGTTCGGGCGAGAGCCCCAGCGTATCGAGGCTCATCGCGATGAGCAGCGTCACCCCTCCGTGGTGGTGATAGCGGTGGTGCTCGACCAGACCGGCCGTCGCGTCCTCTTCCTCCTCTGCGCTCGCGCCCGCCACGGACGCGGGCGGGGTATTGGCCGCCGCCCTCGCGCCGCATCCGAGCATCGCGCCGGTGCCAAGAAGCAACGTTGCGACGATCCCGATCAGCTCCTTCCTAGCTGGCATTTCCCTCATGACTCTCACTTCTCCCATCTCGTTTCAGGCGTCAACCATGCCCAGCGTGGGCGCTTTCGGTCTCGCGAATGGTCTCCTGATTACTCACCTGAGACCCGCACAGCGTCGCCCAGTCGCTCGGACAGGACGTGGACGTCCAGGTCGTTGAAGTCCTTGTCGACCGTCGTCATCAGGTGCTTCTCGAGCTCGCTCGTGAGCTCCTTTCTCATCAGCCCCAGGAAATGGGGCGGCGCCACCAGCACCCACTTCCGGAAGCGCGCGGAGCGCATGGCTCGATCGAGCATCGTTGCCAGCGTGTGGGCGAAGCGATCTTTCTCGACGTCCTTGGGCGAAGACGCAGGGGCGAGCGCGTTGTGATGCACCGACCTGCCCTCCGAGGATCGGGTCCCGGACGGTCCGCCCACGAGCTCGCTTGCCTTGCTCCGCGACGCTTCGTGAAGGACGAGATCCACGGCATGCCATGTCGGATCTCCGTCCCGGATCTCGAAGACCCTGGCTTTCGCGGCGTCGCAGACCAAAACCCAGATGCTTTTCACTGACACCTCCGGTTTGCCGATTCGTCGGGCCGTTGCGCGCGCTGATGCTTCACCCAGTCCAGCTCCGCGACCGGGCGCACGTCGACGATGCCCCACAGCATCGACCGGTCACGCTCGGCCTGGTTCGAGGCCATCGGCCCGATGGGCTCGCCAAAGCTACGCAGCACCGCCATGGCGTCCGGGGCGCCGGCGCGCCGGACCGCCGCGAAGAGTCGCTCGCGGTAGGACGCGGCGGCGCCGTCGAGAATGTTCGAGAGCGTGAGCGCGTCGAAGCTCCCCGGCGGAGCGGACTCGAGGTAGGACGCGGCGTCGGCGAGCACGAGCCGGATGCTCGACGCCTCTCGCGACGCGGCGGTCCGCTTGGCCCGCGAGTCACCGCCGGAACACGTGGCATCCGGTGCAGACCTTGGCATCGGGTTGATGATTGCGCTTGTCCTCGTGGCAGCTTCCCGTGCAGGTCGCGCGATCGTCGCGTGGCGGCTCGTGGGGCGAGACGTGGCAGCTTGCGCATGCGACATGGCCCGGGGCCGTGTGAAGCGCGGGCAAGGTGGCCGGCGCGTGGCAGGTGACGCACGCGGGTGGAGAGGCGACCCCCCCGGGGCCGTGCGGGCGATGGCAGCTCGCGCAGCCGCCCGCGAGATTCCCGTGCGGTTCGCCAGCCTTGTCGGCGTGGCAGGTGGCGCAGGTGGGGGTGGGCAGTCCGGCGTGCGGCTCGTGACATTCGACGCACCGCTGATGCCCTGCGGGCGCGGACATCTGCTCGGCGGCGTGGCAGGTGCCGCAGGCGACCGGTGCGGCAATCGCGTGGACCACCGACACGCCGTGGCACGAGATGCAGTCGCTGTGGCCCGCGTTCGAGGCCACGAGCGTCGTCTCGCGCGCATGGCAATCGCGACACAGCGTCTTCTCGTCGAGCCCAGCGAAGGCGTGGGGCTTGTGGCACGACTCGCATGCGAGGCCGCCCGCGTGGGCTCCCTTGTCGGAGAAGGCCACCTTGGCGTGACAGCCGGTGCAGGGTGCGGCGACGGCGACCGGATCGTCGCCGTGGGGCGCATGGCACGTGGTACAGGCTCCCGCGTTTCCGTGGGTCACCTGGATGTTCTGGTGGCATCCCACGCACGCGTCCCCGGCCTTTCCGGGGGCGTGGGGATTGTGGCAGTTGAGGCAAACGTCGTGAGCCGGAACGGTGCGGTCGGCCAGAGTGGTCTTCTGGCCGTGGCACCCGATGCACGCGCTGTCGGTGGCGACGAAGTCGTGCGGCTGGTGGCAGCTGATGCAGGCGTCGTGTGCCGGCGGATGGGGCTCCCTGGCCTGCGCATGACACGACGCGCACCGCGTCGACGCGGCGGACGCAGGCGCGTGACCGACGTGGCAATCCTGGCAGCCCATCGAGCCTGCGTGCTCGGCGTGCTTCGCATCGCGCTCCTCGTGGCACCCTGTGCACTCCGCGGGAACGACGGCCGGCGTTTGCCCGAGGTGGTGGCACATGTCGCAGTCGACCGTGGCGTGCTGCACGATCGCCGGCACATTTCCTTCCGCGCTGGCGTGGCAGCTGATGCACGTGGGGTCGGTTTGCCCGAGCGCGAAGGCGTGGCAGTTCAGACACCCGGTCGACGTGGAGGGATCGCGATGGTGAGCGCCGCCCATATCCTTGGAGTGGCACTTCGCGCACACCGCCGTGCCCGGGTTCTTGAATCCGTCGCGCTCGAAGTCGTGGCAGTCATGGCACTCGGCCTTCTCCCCGCCGACGTGCGTCTGGTGCCCGGGCGTCAGGCGGTACTCGGCCCACGACGCGGGGACGAGCTCGGGCGGGACCCCCTTCGGCCCGTGCGGCCAGAGCTTCACGAGCGCCAGGGCACACGCGGCCGCCACCACCACCGCGGCGGCGAGGCCCCCGACGACCCGTCGCGCGATCCGGGTCACGGCCCCACTCCGTGGCAGAGCCGACACGGCAGGTCGTGGTGCTCGTCCTTGTGGCTCGCGAAGCCGGGTCCGTGCGGGTTACCGCCCGGGCCGCCGACGCGATGGCAGCCGACGCACAGCTGCTCGCCCGCGCCTCCGTGGCAGCCCGCGCAGGACACGGGGTCGATCCGCGCCTGGGCGCCATGCTCCCCGTTCGCCCAGCCGGGAGGGTGCGGGCTGCGCGCCGCCATTCCGGCCACGTTCTGGCGGGTGTGGCAATCGACGCAGGAGCTCTCGCTGTGGCAGGTCGTGCAGATTCCGGGGTCGGCGCGCGCCTCGTCGGCGTGGCGAGCCAGGAAGCCGGCGCGATGCAGCCCGGAGAGGCTCACGTCACCCAGGGCCAGCTTCCACGGCAGCGCGGGCACGGTTCCCTCGCCGTGGCACGAGGCGCATTGGCGATCGGTGTGGCAGCTCGCACAGAGATCGCGCGCGCTCGCGGCTCGAACGCCGTGCTCGCGGACGAAGTCTCCGTCGTGAACGAGGTGGTCGTCGGGCGGCACCCCCTCGTCTCGAAGATCGACGTGGCAACCGTCGCAGTCGCGCAGGGTCCACTGGTCGCGGTGCTGGTGGCACCCGAAGCAGCTCGCCATCGTCGGCAGGACCGACTCCGGACGAGCCTCGGTCACCTGGGTATGGCAGCGGACGCAATCGCCGCGGACCGCGACCATATGGGTCGGGTGCTCGAAGCGAAGCTGCGCCCGGGCGAGCTCCGCCGCCTGCCGTACGTACGGCTCGCCGTGGCAGCCGGCGCACGACCGCTCGTCGTGGGGCTTCTCGTGGCAGCGCCGGCAGACCGCGTCGGTAGGGAAATGCAGCGGTCCCGTCTCCCCCGCGGACGAGACATCCGCATGGCACTCGACGCAGTTGATGCCCTTGAGAACGTGCGCGCGGTGCTCGAACGGGTGGGACGGGGAGTCCTGGCGCAGGCCGAGAACGCTGGCGCAGGCGGCCAGCACGAGGGCGAAGAGCATGACCAGCGTGAGGCGCGCTCTCATCGGGACCCCGTGTACGAACCGCCGACCGTGGGGTTCGGGGACGGGCCGCCGAGCGCAACCGTGAGGCGCAGCAGGGCGTCGGCCTCGTAGCGCTGCTGCGGAGTCGAGGACGCCTCGAGGGCGCCGGCCACCTCCCAGCCGTCGCGGGACCGCCACGACAGTGCCGAGAGGCCCCAGGGCCACGCAGCGCCTCGCCCGTCGGGGTGGTCGGGAACGACGATCTCGATCTCGTTCGAGTAGCGAAAACCCTTGCCGAGCGGCAGCGCGGCGATGGCGCGCACTCCGCTCCACTGCGAGCCGGGGACGTCCACGCGGCGCACTTCGAGCCCGAGGCTACCGTTGCTCTGCGCGTCGAGCCGGAGCGTCGCGCGCAGCCAGCCATTGCCTCCGGGACCTCCTGCGACGTCTTGACCGGCGCCGCTCGCCAGCACGTCGAGCCGCGGCGCGGCGCGCCATCGAACGGTCGCCCCGAGCGTCTGCGAAGCCAGGTCGCCGAGCACCGAGAAGAGCGACGTGGCTGGCAGCAGCCGGCCGGGCGACATCTGCGATCCGAAGAGCTCGACCCGCCAGTCGGTCCAGCGTACCGCCGCCGACGCGCGCGCCTCCGCGAGGCCCGGGCTGGTCACGTCGTACGCGCCGAACGCCGCAAAGTCGAACCAGCGGGTCGGAGCCACGGCAAGGTCGGCCCCCAGTTCCTCGTTCGAGATCTCTCCGTCTTCGCGCCGCTGCACGTAGGAGATGCCGAGGGTCCCGGCGTTGGGGATGGTCTGAGCGACGCGCGATCCGACCAGCCAGTCATAGCTACGGGCCCCGAACCGCGGGACGACGGGAAGACCGCCAAAGGCCTCGACGGTGGAACCCCAGGGAGCGCGAGCGATCACCTGCGCCCCGTCGATCTGCACGGGATGCACGGCGCCGGTGGCCAGGACGAAGCGCCCCGCGCGGGCTTCGGCGTACCCGTGCGGCTCGCGAAGCCGGACGCTCAGCACCAGCACGTCCCCGGTGACGGATGGCGTCGCCCCCGCCCACACCAGGCCTTCGGCGGAGATCCACGGCCGCATCGCATCTTCGCCCTGAAGGACGACGAGGCCCGTCGGCGACGAGCTGCCCTGCGTCTCGGCGAGAGCGTCCGCGCGGAGCCGGAGCGGATCCGCGGCGGCTCGAGGCGCGAGTCCCATCGAGCTCGCGGCAGCGATGGCACCTACGAGGAGTCGTCGCGGGTGGCGGTCACTGGCCGTCGTCTTGCACGACATGGAGGTCGTGGTCGCCGTGCAAGTCCCAGGCGCGCGTCGCCGGGCGCTCTGATGACACTCCTCGCGTCGCCCCTTTCGGTCGTCGAGCTCGCCTGCGCGGCGCTGTCGGCGATCGTCCTGGTTGGTTACCTCGTCTTCCGTCCGCCGCTCGTGCGAGGAGCGAAGATCGCGCTGCTGTTCGGGCTCGGCGTGTTCCCCATCGGCGCGGCCTTTTCGGGCAACGTGCAAGGCTTCGAGGCGACCAAGGAGCGCGCTTTCTGCGGCTCATGCCACGTGATGGCGCTGCACGCCGCGGACTCCGACGACCGCGCGAGCGGCTCGCTCGCCTCCCGGCACGCGCGCAACGCCATGTTTGGCAGCGAGAACTGCTACGTCTGCCACGCCAACTACGGGATGTTCGGCACCGTCCTCACCAAGGCCGGTGGCCTGCGGCACGTGTGGCTCTATCTCACCGAATACCGCAACACGCCGCTCGACGAGGACAAGAAAGAGATCCGCCTCATCGACCCCGGCATGATGAACGGCAACTGCATGGAATGCCATTCGACCGAGGACGCGCTCTGGCTGAAGGTGCCCTCGCACTTCGCGACGGTGGACGATACTCGCGCGGGCCGCCTGGGCTGTGCAAGCGCAGGCTGCCACGGCCTCGCCCATCCGTTCTGGATTCCCGAACCAGGACCGAAGCCTTGACCGCGCAATCCAGTCGTCGATGGCTCGTCGTCGCGTGCGTGTGCGCCCTCGCCGCGCTCGCGCTCATGACCTGGCAGATCTTCGACCCGACGGTGTGGCCTGTCATGGTGGCGATGTCGCTCGGGCAGGTCCTCGGGACCGCGTCGTTCGGGGCATTCGGGTACGTCGTTCTTTCCGACTTTCGGGCTCAACGTCGCGCCGCGAAGGGGTCCAGCCTCCCCCAGACGTCCAGCCTCCCCGAGACGAAGTGATCGCCCGGCGCCCCTGACGGGCGCAAGGGAGGGGGACCGATATCGTGCGGGATGCCAATCTTTGGTAGGAAAGTAAGAAGCGTAACGCCGGCACGGCCTTCCGGAACCAGGGCGGCGCGCACCGCCGTCGAGAAGGAGGCAGCTGCTCCGCCTGGCATGCATCCCGCAGCGCCGCGGCCCCCATGTCGATGCGGCTCGCTTCGTTCGTGGTGATCCCGGCCGTCCTCATTGCAGGTGCCCTGGCGGTCTATGGCGTCGAGCGCGCGCCCGACCGCGCGACCTATCCCATCGCCGCCGTTCCAGCAGGCTCCCCGCCGCTGACGCCAGGCGGTGAAGGCCTGATGTCCGAGACTGGCGAGACGCTTCCGCCGAACCATCCGCCCATCGGCGCTGCATCGCCGCACGGATCGTTTCCCGCCGCCGTCGCCGACGCGCCCGCACTCACATGGACGATGCCCGCGGGCTGGCAGCAGGCGCCGAACCCGAATGCCATGCGACTGGCGACGTACCACGTTCCGGGCGGCGCCGAGGTGAGCGTCTCGCGCGCCGGCGGCGCGCCGGAGGCCAACATCCAGCGCTGGATGTCCCAGTTCGACAACATGGGCCGCGAGGGACGCGTGGAGAAGACCGTGCACGGCCTTCACGTCATCACCGTCGACGTCACCGGGACGTATCTCGGCGGGGGCATGGGCGGCGGGACGGCTCTCGCGGCAGCGGCCGAGCCCCGCGCCGACTGGGCGATGGTCGGCGCCATCGTCGAGACTCCGGGCCTGCCGTACTTCTTCAAGATGACCGGGCCCGCCGTGGCGATTCGCGCGGCGCGTCCCGCGTTCGATCGCCTCGTCGAGGGCGTCACGCCGATGTGAGTCGAAGGAAGACGCAAGGCACACCGCGTGCACACGACGGAGCGTTGCATGATCTACCGAGGATGGACATCGGTCGCGGTCGCTGCCTTCGTGGTGGGTTGCACCGGCCCCACAGGCCCGGCCGGCCCCCAGGGCGAAGCGGCGGAGGCAGGGCCGGGGACTCCCGGTCCCGCCGGGCCTGCGGGAGCCACCGGTCCGGCAGGGCCGTCGGGCACGGGTGCCGACGGCGGCGCGTTCATCGCGGTGGGGTGCCTCTCGCCATGCCACGGGTTCAATGGCGTCGTCGCGCAGTTCCAGACGAGCGTCCATTACACCGAGTACCTGGCCAACGTCACCTCCGCGACGCCCGAGGCCGAGTGGACGACGCCGGGAGCCGCATGCGGCAACTGCCACGCCATCGATGGGCTCGAGCAGCGCGTCACCGGCAACGTGGGCACGACGGGCGACGCCGGCGTGGTCAACCTCGCCAGCGGCGAGCTGCTGTTCGCCGCTCCCGGGACGGGCGCGCAGACGGCCGCGACGTACACCGGGAGCGCCACCGTCGCCGAGGTGTACTGCACGACCTGCCACGCCGTGACTGACGCCAACGATCCGCACAAGACGGGCATCCCCTGGACGCCCGGCTCCTTCCCGCTCATGGTCGACGACGACGGCGGCGGCACTGTGTTCCTCGAGAAGAGCCCCACCGCCACCGCGGTGACGGGAACGGACGCGGGCAATTTCGGTCCCGGCAATGGATGCATGTGGTGTCACCGTTCGCGCGTCGACATCACGAGCTATCTCACGCCGACCGGAAACGCGATCACCAGCGTGCACTGGGGGCCCCACGAGGGGCCGCAAGCCGACCTCTTCACGGGCATCGGCGGCTATCAGTTCGCCGGCCAGACGTATGGCCAGGCCACGCACGAGCAAAAGCTCTCGTGCGTCGACTGTCACATGGTCCCCGTCGCCGACAACAGCAACGTCCCCGATCACTCCTTCCAGCCGAACCTCTCCGCGTGTCTTTCATGCCACGCGGGCAACACGACCTTCAACATCAACGGGTTCCAGGGTGACGTTCAGAGTGCGCTCACGGCGATCGAGACATGGTTTTCGGGCCAGAACTTTTTGACACGCGCCGACGTGGCGCCCTACACGCTGCTCACGCTGGCGCAGCTCGGCGACGGCAACTGGGCCGAGGACGAGCCTGTGGCAGGCGCCACGCTCGATGGCGGGTTGCTGACGCAGGACCAGGCGGGCGTCCTCTACAACTACATCCTCGTCGCGCGCGGAGGGGACTACGGGGTACACAATCCGAAATACATCGGACAGCTCCTCTACGATTCGTACCAGGTCCTCGTCCCGGGCGGCTCGCTCCCCGGGTTCCCGAAGCGGCCTCAATGAGGTGAGCCGTGGATCGCGCGCCGGTCCTCTGCGCCGTGGCATGCTGCGCGCTGATGGCGGGCTGCTCGCAGGAGCGTGCGAGTGCCCCCGAGCCGCCCGTCTACGACGCGGACGTCGCGCCGATCCTTCAGGCTCACTGCGTCTCCTGCCACGGCGACACCAACCCCGCAGCAGGCTGGAGCGCGACGTCCTTTCTGGGCGTGATCGCGTGCGTGCCGACGAACGTGCCGGCGACGTTGCCGCCCGACGGCCTCGCGCCCATCCTCGTGGCGCTGCAGACCGCTCCCCACGAGGGCCTCTTGAGCGACGCGGAGCAATCCACGCTCGCGTCCTTCGTCGCCGGTGGAAGCCCCGCGTATGCGGCGGGCGTGCACGACCCGAGCATCATCGACCCGCGCTCCCCCGGCTTTCACGGGGCGATCCTCCGCGCCTCGCACTGGTCGCAGATGCTCGACCCCACCGATCCGAACGCCTGCGGCGGCTGCCACGACGGCGCCCCGACGCGCCCCGAAGGCGTCACGCAGGGGGACCCCGCCGCTCCGTCGTGCACGAGTTGCCATGACCAGTCAGGCGGCGCGCTCGCCTGCTCGACATGCCATGGATCGGGAACGAACGCCTACCCGCCGCGCGATCCCTGCTTCTTCCCCGGGGATGTCGGCGGGGCTCACGCGGCGCACGTCCAGCCTTCGCCGGAGAAGTCCGGCGGAGTGCCGTGCTCGACCTGCCACCCGGTCCCTGGCAATCCCGTGATCGGGGGCCTGCACGGCGACGGCATCGTCGAGGTCACGTTCGATCCGACCCTCGTGCCGGGGCCAGCGTCCTACGACAGCACCAGCGGCGCCTGTGCCGTCTACTGCCACGCGCAGGGCGGCACGAACCCGAACGTCACCTGGACGGAGGCCGCATTCCCCGTCAGCTGCCAGGACTGCCACCTCTCGCCGCCGGCCGCCCACTACACCGGTCCTTGCAACGGCTGCCACGCCGAGGCCAACGCTACAGGCACAGCCCTGAGCGGCGGACCGCTGCACCTGAATGGCACCGTCGATCTCGGCGACGGCAGCGGCCTGTGCGGAGCGTGCCACGGCACGGGCGACAGTCCCTGGCCGAGCACGGCCGCGCATCCCGCCCACCAGAACCCGACCCTGACCGAACCTCTCGCGTGCTCGAACTGCCACGTCGTGCCTACGACGATTCTCGATCCCGTCCATCTCGACGGCACGGTGCACGTCACCTTCTCAGGGCTCGCCACGGCGCGAGCCGCGGCGCCCGTCTGGGACGGCATCCAGTGCACGAACGTCGCCTGCCACGGAGCCAACCTCCCGGACCCGGCGGCCGTTCCGGCCTGGAGCGACACCTCGGGTGCCGAGGCCAAGTGCGGAGCGTGCCACGGCATCCCACCCTCGGAGCACACGACCTCGACGGACTGCAGTCGATCCGACTGCCACGGCGGCGAGGTCACGCTCGACGCAAACGGCGCGCCCCTCATCTCGACCGCCGGAAAGGCCCTGCATATCGACGGGATCATCGAGTCGGCACGCTGAAATGCACACCTCGCGCGCCAATGGTAACCTTCGACGTTTCTTTGGAAGCTGACCGGCGCCTGCGCGCGGCGAGGCTCGAAAGAGGCCCCACATGAAATATCTCGATCGGTTCCGGGTGCACCCAGGCGACAAGGTTCGGCTGAAGGACATCGATCCGGGCTTCAAGGACCACCACGAGAACCACAAAACAGCAGCCGACGAAATCCAACGTGACAGCAGCAAGCTGCGCGCGCTCCAGGGGCTTCTCTACGCCGACGGTCGCTGCTCGCTCCTCATCTGCCTGCAGGGGCTGGACGCGGGTGGCAAGGACGGGACGATCAGCCATATCCTGGGCGCCATGAACCCGCAGGGCTGTCGCGTCACGGGGTTCCGGCAGCCCTCGACCGAGGAGCTGGCACACGACTTCTTGTGGCGCATTCATCGAGCGGCGCCTCCCAAGGGGCAAGTGGCCATCTTCAATCGATCTCACTACGAAGATGTGCTCGTCGTCCGCGTCCACAACCTCGTCCCGCACGCAGTCTGGTCGCACCGCTACGACCGGATCAACGGGTTCGAGAAGGAGCTCGCCGATGGCCATACCCACATTCTCAAGTTCTATCTCCACATCTCCAAGGACGAGCAGCTGAAACGGTTCGCGGATCGGCTCGACGATCCGATGAAGCAATGGAAGATCAGCGAATCCGATTACACGGAGCGAGAGTTCTGGGGCGAGTACATGGCGGCATACGAGGAGGCCCTGTCCCGCTGCAGCACCCCCCATGCGCCCTGGTTCGTCATCCCATCCGACCACAAGTGGTTTCGGAACCTGGCGATTGCGCGGATCGTCGTGGAACATCTGGAGGGACTGGACATGAAGCTCCCCGAGCCATCGGTCGATCTGGGGCACATTCGCCGCGAGTATCACGCGGCCAAGGTGGAGTAGGCGGCAAGGCGTGGATGCCCCCTCAGAGGGTCTCTCGAGCGACGAAGCCCGAGCCCGGCTCGAGAAGTACGGCCCCAACGCGATGCCGGACACCGCGATGCGGCCTTGGCGCTCGGCGCTGGCGAAATTCTGGGCGCCGGTGCCGTGGATGCTCGATGCCGCGGTCGTTCTGCAGCTGGTGCTTCACGAGTACGTCGAGGCGGCGGTGATCGCGGGGCTGCTCGTCTTCAACGCCGCGCTCGGGTTCTTCCAGGAGGGGCGCGCGCAGGCCACGCTCGCCGCGCTGAGATCGCGGCTGGCGCTCACGGCGTCGGTGCGACGCGACGGCACCTGGAAGAATGTCCCCGCGAGTGGGCTGGTGCCAGGCGACACGGTGAAACTCTCGCTCGGCGGCGTCGTGCCGGCCGACGTCACGATGGTTGACGGCGCGGTCCTGCTCGATCAGTCGACGCTCACCGGCGAATCGATCCCCATCGAAGCCGGGGCAGGTCTACAAACCTATGCCGGGGCGCTGGTTCGGCGCGGAGAGGCCACGGCCCTCGTCACCGCGACGGGAGGGCGCACCAGGTTTGGCCATACCGCCGAGCTGGTGCGCACCGCCCACGTCGTGAGCACCCAGGAGAAAACCGTGGTGCGGGTCGTACGCAACCTGGCGATCTTCAATGGCGTGCTCATCGCATTGCTGGTGACCTACGCGCGCGTTCGCAAGATGCCGGGCGGCGACATCATCCATCTCGTGCTCACGGCGGTTCTCGCGTCCATTCCCGTCGCTCTGCCCGCTACCTTCACCCTGGCGGCGGCGCTCGGCGCGAAGGCTCTGGCGCGCGTGGGCGTCTTGCCCACGCGACTGTCCGCCGTGGACGAGGCGGCCACTCTGGACGTGCTTTGCTCGGACAAGACCGGGACTTTGACGCTCAACGCCCTGAACATCACCGAGCTCCGAGCCGAGGCTGGCTTCGATGAACCGCACCTCTTGGCGATGGCCGCTCTTGCGAGCTCCGAGGGCGGACAGGATCCCGTGGACGCCGCGATCCGTGCCGCGTCCGCAAAGCAGGCCATCGCCGATCCGCCGAAGCTGACCAAGCTCGTTCCCTTCGATCCGGCGAGGAAGCTGAGCGAGGCGAGCGCCGTGGATGCGAAGGGCGGCGCGCTGCGCGCGGTGAAGGGGGCCTTCGCGGTGGTGTCCAAGCTGACCGAGGCCTCGCCCACCGCGACCGCGGCGGCGGAGGACCTGGAAGGGAAGGGCTTTCGGGTGCTGGCCGTGGCGGTTGGCGCGACGACGCTGAAGCTCGCGGGAATCATCGCCCTGAGCGACCCACCTCGCCCCGACGCCGCCGCGCTCGTCGAGCAGCTGCGCGCGCTGGGCGTACGGACCGTGATGGTCACCGGTGACGCGCCGGCGACGGCGAAGATCATCGCGCGAGAGGTGGGCCTCACGGGAGCCGTCTGCCCGCCGGGGCCCATTCCGGCGAACGTGAGTCCGGACGCCTTCGCGGTCTTCGCCGGCGTGATGCCGGAGGACAAGTACCATCTGGTGCAGGAGTTTCAGAAAACCGGCCACACCGTTGGCATGTGCGGGGATGGTGCCAACGACGCCCCCGCCCTGCGCCAGGCCCAGATGGGAATCGCGGTGTCGACCGCGACCGACGTGGCCAAATCGGCAGCGGGAATCGTGCTGACCAAGCCGGGTCTCGAGGGGGTGGTGGCCGCCGTCAAGGAAGGTCGCATCACCTTCCAGCGAATCCTGACTTACACCATGAATTCCGTGACCAAGAAGATCGTGCAGGTGCTCTTCCTGGCGGCGGGCCTGGTCATCACCGGGCAGGCGATCCTGACTCCGATGCTGATGGTCATCATCATGATCACCGGCGACTTCCTGGGCATGGCCTTGACGACCGACAATGTGAAGCCGTCGATGGCGCCCAGCGTCTGGCGCGTCGGTGACCTGACACTGGCGGGCGTCTTCATGGGCCTCTGCGAGCTCGTGCTTTGCGTGGTGGTCCTCGTCGTCGGCAAGTTCGAGCTGGGCTTCGAGATCGGGGCCCTCCGAACGCTCGCCTTCGTCGTCATCGTGTTCGGCAACCAGGCGACGACCTATACCAATCGAGCGCGCCAGCACCTGTGGTCGACTCCACCGAGCCGCTGGCTGGTGCTCTCGTCGGCAGTCGATCTGCTGCTCGCCTCGACCTTGGCGAATCGGGGGCTCGCCATGGCGCCGCTGCCGTGGGTCGTCATCGCAGCCACGTTTGCGGCGACCGTGGCATTCGCGTTCCTGGTGGACTTCGTCAAAGTACCGGCTTTCAGGCGCCTCAACATCTCGGGCCATCTGGTAGAGGTTCCTGTCGCGTGAAAAGACCCTTGACGGCGAGCGAACGTCTCTCGAACCTCGTGAAGGCATGTCCAAGCCGAAGCAACTGCTGGCCATCGATCAAGGGACCACAGGGACGACGGTGCTCATTTTGTCGCGGGAAGGCGTCACGCTCGGCCGCGCGAACACGGAGCTCCCCCAGCACTTCCCCAAGCCCGGATGGGTCTCTCACGACCCCCGCGAGATCTGGGCGAGCGTCGAGGCCAGCGTCCGGGGAGCGCTGAAGGCCGCCGGCCTCCACGGGGAGGATGTCGCCGCGATCGGCATGACCAACCAGCGGGAGACCACCCTGGTGTGGGACCGCGCCACCCGCAAGCCCATCGACCTGGCCATCGTCTGGCAGTGCCGCCGCACCGCCAGCGTGTGCGACGAGCTGAAAAAGGACGCCGGAACCGTCGCGCGGGTGCGCGAGAAGACGGGCCTGGTCATCGATGCGTACTTCAGCGCCACCAAGATCGCGTGGCTGCTCGATCACGTCCACGGCGCCCGCGCTCGCGCCGAGAAGGGCGAGCTGGCCTTCGGTACCGTCGACTGCTTCCTGCTGAGCCAGCTCACCAGCGGAGCGGTTCACGCGACCGACGTCACCAACGCATCGCGCACCCTGCTGATGGATCTCGCCCGCGGCGAGTGGGACGCCGAGCTTTGCGCGACCTTTCGCGTCCCCGAGAGCCTCCTCCCGACCATCGTCGGCAACGCCGAGATCGTGGGCCGAACGGCCGGCGTGCGCTTTCTTCCGGACGGCCTGCCCATCGCCGGGATGGCGGGCGACCAGCAGGCAGCGCTCTTCGGTCAGGCCTGCTTTGCCCGGGGGGACGCGAAATGCACCTACGGCACGGGCGCCTTCGCCCTGATGAACATCGGCGATCGCCCCATCCTCAGCGAGCACGGACTGGTGGCCACACCGGCGTGGAGCCTGGGAGGCGAGACGACGTATGCCCTGGAGGGCTCGGCCTTCATCGCCGGCGCGGCGGTGCAGTGGCTACGCGACGGGCTGGGGATCTTGAAGACCGCCAAGGACGTCGAGGCGCTGGCGCGGCGGGTCCCTTCGAGCGACGGCGTGGTATTCGTCCCGGCCCTGGCCGGTCTCGGCGCTCCCCACTGGGACTCCGATGCCCGCGGCACCATCACCGGCCTCACCCGCGGCACGACGGCCGCCCACCTGGCGCGCGCCACGCTGGAGGGCATCGCCTTCCAGGTGCGCGACCTCCTTTTGGCCATGGCGCAGGACGCCAAGCAACCGCTCCGGCGCCTGCGCGTCGACGGAGGGGCGGCGGCGAACGACCTGCTCATGCAATTCCAGGCCGATGTGGCCGAGGTCTCGGTGGAGCGGCCGGCCGACGTGGAGTCCACGGGCCGGGGCGCGGCGATGCTGGCGGGCATCGGCGTGGGGATGTTCTCCCTGGGGGATGTGGCGCGCATGTCGCCGGTGGGGGCCCGCTTCGAGCCGCGTATGGGCGCATCCGAACGAGCCGCCCACCTCGACCGCTGGACGGCCGCCCTGGCCAGCGCCCGGGCCAAGCGCGCTCCCTGACACCGGCCCGGAGGCCCCGCCCGAGGCGGCCCTTTCCAAGCTCCGCCCGGGCGTGCGACGCTCGACGGTGCGTCTTAGGTTCGAAGTAGGCCTCCGCGCGCTGACACAGCCCAGGCGAGCGGAGGGCGCGACGTGTCGTTATCGCAAGAGGCCGGCCCGGGTCTGCCGGCACTTCAGCGAGCTTTTTTGGAGAGGAAGGGAGCCATGACGAGCAGCACCGCGGGGGAGCGTCCAAGCGCGTCGAGCGTGGGCGCCGCGACGGGTCCAGTCCGTGACGTACCGGTGGACTGGGAGGCACTGGAGGATGCGTTCGAGAACAACGCACCGGAGGTCCACAGTTACCTGCACCTGACGACCGGCGAGGTCTTGCGGGTGGTCGACGGCGTCGCCGATCCGCAGATGCACGTGCGCATCGCCTCGGACGGCAACTACCTGCGCATCGATCCAGTGAGCTCCCGCGAGCAATACCGCTGGATGGAGCGCTTCATTCCGATGGTCGACAACACCGAGCTCCGGGGAAAGCTCACCCAGGCCATCGACGGCAAGGGCGCGTTCCGGCGGTTCAAGGACGTGCTCATGTCCTACGGCCCGGAGCGCGAGCGGTGGTTTGCGTTCCGCAGCGAGCGGCTGCGGACCTTCATGGAGGCGTGGCTCAGCGCGCATGCCATCAAGGCCATCGCCCGACCCACCTGGAGCGACGCCGCGACCGGCCCGGAGAGCGAGATCGCGCCTGACTCCACGCTGGGGGCGGACGACGCGCCGAAGTCGCAGAGCGGACGGCGCATGCGAAACGCCGAGGCCCTGCGCCAGCACCTCAAGGATCTGGCCGAGTCGCTCGGCCCTCGCGACCTGGACATGGTGGCGGGCTTCGCCGAGTTCTTGAAGGCGCGGCGCGCGGCGCGGGGCTTCGCCCACCACCACGAGCACATGCTCCAGGAGCGCGCGGTGGCCGGCGCTCCTCCCTCGTCGAAGAAGGACGAGGACGAGGACGAAGACGGGACTCCCTGATGGCGCGCCCTACAGCGCTCGCGTGGTCGGCCGCCGCGCTGTCGGCGCTGCTCCCGTTCCTCGTCCCGCGAACCGCCTCGGCCGAGACGGCACCTCGGGTGGTGGTCGATCGCGCGGTGGTGCGGTTCTTCGCGCCGGAGACGGGCGGGACGGCGTATCCGCGCTTCGTGCTGGAGCGGGAGCTGGCGCTGGAGGCCCGCCTCGAGGCCATGGCCGAGAACGGGGGTATCGGGGACGGTTACAAGGAACGCGATCTGCGCGCCGCGCTGGAGCACGACGTGGCCGAGCAGATCCTGGCCGCGCTGGCCGAGAAGCTCATCGCCGAGTCCCCGGCCGGCAAGCGCCCCGGTCTGGGGGAGGTTCCGCGCGTGGAGCAACAGCTCGGGGCCGCGCTGCTCGAGCGACTGGGGGGAAGAGCGCGCGTCGACGAGGCGGCCGAGTCCGAGCAGCTCGAGCCCGCCGAGGTCGACGCACTGCTCTACCGGGCCGCGCTGGCGGCCTGGTATCTCGACCGCGCGGTGACGCCCATCCTCCACGCCAGCGATCAGCAGCTCCGCGAGGTGTACCGGACGTCGGCGCACCCGTACCGCGGACAGCCCTTCGACCAGGCGCGCGAAGCGCTGGCCCGGTGGTTCGTGGTCGAGCGCGTCCGGGTGGCAGAGAGCGCCTTTCTGCAGTCGGCGCGGTCGCGCGTGCGGATCATCGTGACGCGGTGAAGCGCGCGATCTCCCCGGCAACACGGTCGACGGTCGCGGCCAGACTCCCCGCGCGTTGCTGCGGACCAGTCAGGCCTGCCGCGCTCCGCGTCCCGGCCGCGAGCGAGCGAGGGACGGCGAGGGAGTGATCGCCCCCCTCGACGGCGAAGAGTCGCGTCCCCGGCGACAGGCCCACGAGATGAGGACCCAGCTCCTCGGCTCCGCCGAAGGGATCGCGCGAGCCTTGCACGAAGAGCATCGGCGCGCGGACCTGGGGGAGATGCGCGGTGCGAAGCTGCTGGGGTTTGCCTGGAGGGTGGAGCGGATAGCCGAGGAGCACGAGACCGGCGACGTCCACGTCTGGCTGGGCGGCGACCTGCGTGGCGATGCGTCCGCCCATGGACTTGCCGCCGATGAAGGGACGCGCCTCCCCGAGATGCGCCTTTACGGCGGCGATGGCGGCACGCCAGGTCGCCTCCAGGACGGGCGGCCGGTCCGGCACGCGACGCCTGGCCTCGGTGTAGAGGAAGTTGAAGGTGACGGTGCGGACGCCGCGCGCCGCGAGCGCTTCGGCCATGGCCACCATCCAGGGATGCGTCTGTGGCGCCCCGGCGCCGTGACCGAGCACCAGCGTGGCCTGCGGCGGCGACACGGCCGTGGCGTAAACGAGGGCCGTGGTCGCGAGCTCCCCCACCGGGAACGAGAATCGGTCTCTGTGCACGTTAGGCTCTGGATCAACACCCGCCCATGAGCGCCGACACCCGCAAGGTAGTGCTCGCCGCGCTGGCCGGCAACGTCGCCATCGCCACGTGCAAGCTCGGCGCGGCCTACCTGTCGAGGTCCACGGCGACGCTCGCCGAGGCCGTGCACTCGATGGCCGACACCGGCAACCAGGCGCTCTTGCTGGTGGGAATGCGCCTCGCGCTGCGTCCGGCCGACGAACGCTTTCCCTTCGGCCGCGCGAGCGAGCGGTATTTCTGGCCGTTCGTGGTGGCGCTGCTGCTCTTCAGCCTGGGGGGCGCCTTCGCCGTGTTCGACGGGATCGAGCACCTCCGTCATCCGAGCGTCGAGGTGCACGCGCGGGGGTGGAGCTACGCGGTGCTGGGCGTCTCCCTGGTGATGGAGGGGCTGAGCTTCCGCGTGGCGCTGGGCGAGTTCCGCAAGCTCGCCGCCGGCCGCTCGCTACGCCGCGCCTTGCTGGAGGCCCGCGACCCCACCATCCCGCTGGTGCTGGCCGAGGACACCACGGCCATCGTCGGGCTGACGCTGGCTCTCGCCGCGGTGGCCGCCAGCGGGTGGAGCGGCGAGGACTTCTGGGACCCGGTGGGCAGTGTGGTCATCGGCGTGCTCCTGTGCGCCGTCGCCGTGGTGATCGCCTGGATCACCCATGGGCTTCTCATCGGGGAGAGCGCCACGCCGGAAGACCGGGAGATGGTGCTGCAGCTGACGCGCGACGTCGACGGCGTCGAGGCGGTCACGCAGATGCTCACCCTGCACCTCGGCCCCGACGTCGTCCTCCTGGCGTTGAAGGTGGCCTTCCGCCCGACGCTCAACGTGATCGAGGTGGAGAATGTGACCAATCGCATCGAGACGGCGATCCGTGGGGCTTTGCCCCAGATGCGAAAGATCTTCATCGAGGCCGACTCCCGTGGCGACATGCGCGGCATCTCGGCGCCGGACTGACATGCCCGCGAGCCCGACGACGCGCTGGACGGCCCTCCTGGTCGCGGCGGCCCTGGCGGCCACCCTCTGCTTGCCGCGCCGCCATCCGCCACCACCGGAGGGGAGCGCAAGAGGCGCCCGCGTGCGCGTCGGCCTCGTCTTCGACGTGGGGGGTCGCGGCGACAAGAGCTTCAACGACGCCGCGTACGCGGGCTTGCTGCGTGCGCAGAAGGAGCTGGGGGTCCGCGTGGAGCTGCTCGAGCCGGCCAGCAGCGAAGACCGCGAGGCGGCCATGCGCCTCTTCGCGGCGCGCGGGTTCGACCTGGTCGTCGCCGTGGGGTTCATCTTCTCGAGCGACGTCGATCGGGTGGCCGCCGACTTCCCCGGCGTCCGGTTCGCCTGCGTCGACTACGCTCCGCCGGCGGGCGGACCCGCTTCCAACGTGGCCGGCCTGGCCTTCCGCGAGGAGGAGGGCTCGTACCTGGTCGGCGGCGTGGCCGGTCTGATGAGCAAGACGCGGCAGGTGGGCTTCGTCGGCGGGATGCGCGGTCCGCTCATCCGCAAGTTCGAGGCGGGCTACCAGGCCGGGGTGAAGGCCGCGTGCCCGTCGTGCGTGGTCCATGCCGCTTACATCGGCACGAGCCCCGACGCCTACCGAGACCCCGCTCGAGGCAAGGCGCTGGCCATCGCCCAGATCAGCGCCGGCGCGGACATCCTCTACCACGCGTCAGGGGCCAGCGGTCACGGCGTCTTCGAGGCGGCGCACGATGCGCGGGCCTTCGCCATCGGCGTGGACTCCGATCAGTACGCCGAGATGCCGGGCGTCGTCCTCACCAGCATGATCAAGCGCGCAGACGTGGCTGTCTTCGACACCGTCCGCGCGGTCAGCGAGGGCCGCTTCCAGCCCGGGGTGCACGTCTTCGGCGTGAAGGACGGGGCCATCGACTACGTCCACGAAGGGCCGCACGCGGCGCTGCTGTCGCCGGAGGTCGTGGCGCGCGTCGAGGAGCTCCGCGCCGACATTGCCTCGGGGCGCGTGCACGTTCCCACGGATTGACCTGCGAGAATGCGCGGTTGCAGATCGCGCTGCCCCGACGTCCCCGGAGGAACGGCACTGGCTGCCCGTCCAGTCGGTGTGGGGCGGGGACCGCTTTGAGGCGCTCCGCGTCGAGAGCGCGGTCGAAATCCTCCGGGATCCGTCCTATATTCCGCCGGCGATGGCAACCATGAAGCTGAAACCTGGGGTTCTAACCGGAAACGCTCTCAAAGAGGTGTTCGCTCATTGCAAAGAGGTCCAGGCGGCGCTGCCGTCGGTGAACGTCATCGGCTCGCACTCGGCCAACGCCGCGCTGGCGGCGGCCAAGGCGGCCAAGGCGCCGATCATCGTTCAGCTCTCGCACACCGGTTCGCAGTTTTACGCCGGCAAGACGCTGGACAACAGCACCCAGCAGGCCTCGATCGCGGGCTCCATCGCCGGCGCGCTGCACGTGCGGACGCTGGCCAAGGTTTACGGCGTGCCGGTCGTCCTCCACACCGACCACTGCGCGAAGAAGATCCTCCCCTGGGTCGACGGCGTCATCGCGGCGGGCGAAGAGTACTTCGCCCGGAACGGCGAGCCGCTCTTCAGCTCGCACATGCTGGATCTGTCCGAGCAGCCGCTGGCCGAGAACATCGAGATCAGCAGCCGCACGCTGGCGCGCATGGCCAAGATGAACATGACGCTGGAGATCGAGCTGGGCATCACCGGCGGCGAGGAAGACGGCGTCGACAACTCCGGCGTGGAGCACGACAAGCTCTACACCCACCCCGAGGACGTGCTGAAGGCCTACGACGCGCTCGGCGCCATCGGCAGCTTCACCGTCGCCGCCGCCTTCGGCAACACCCACGGCGTCTACGCCCCAGGCAACGTGAAACTCAAGCCGACCATCTTGCGCGACTCGCAGCGCTACATCCAGGCGCAGCGCAAGACCGGCGACAAGCCGGTCAACTTCGTCTTTCACGGCGGGTCGGGCTCCTCCGAGGAGGAGATCCGTGAGGCGGTCTCCTACGGCGTCGTGAAGATGAACATCGACACGGACACGCAGTGGTCCTTTACCCACCCGGTCAAGCAGTTCATGGACGAGAAGGGTCCCTACCTGATGTCGCAGATCGGGAACCCGGAAGGTCCCGACAAGCCCAACAAGAAGTACATCGACCCGCGCGGCTGGATGCACCTCGGCGAGAAGGGCACGACCGATCGCCTGGTGCAGGCCTTCAAGGATCTCGGCGCGTTCGGCAAGTTCGAGTTCTGACGCTCTCCGGGAGTCACGCACCGGGTGGGCTCGGCTCGGGTCGGTCGAGCTCGAATGTCGGGTTGGCGACACTTCCGCGCGGCGGCAAGGTGATTAGGGTTGAAAGAGTCGGGTCGTTTGGCGCTCGGAAAGAACGACGCCAAGCCCCGAACCGTGGACCACGTCCACGTCAACGGTGGAGTCGGCGAACGGCCGACCCAGTTTCAACCTGATCGCCGCGCAGCGAATCGCGCGTGGCCGAGGAGCTCGTCGCCCCATGTCCGGACAGCCCACCCCCAATTATGCATCGACCTTTCCGCTCTTGCCGCTGCGCGGCGCCGTGCTCTTCCCTGGCGCGACCGTTCCCTTCGAGATTGGCCGGCCCAAGACCGTCGCGCTGGCCGAGCACGTCGTCGCCAAGAACCAGCCCTTCGTCGTGGTCTTCGCCCAGCGCGTAGCCAACGTCGACGACCCGGGCCAGAGCGATCTCTACGAGCACGGCACCCTCGCGCGCGTCCTCGGCGTCGACAAGCAGAGGAAGGGCACCTACGCCGTGGTGCTCGAAGGCGTGGCGCGCATCCGCCTCGCGGCCATCGAGAAGTCAGCCCCGTTCGTGGAAGCTCGGGTGGAACCGGTCGACGTTCCCGTGGTGAAGGACGACGAGCTCGCCGCCCTCGGAATGAGCCTGCGCGACGTCACCCGCGACCTCATCACGCTTCTGCCCGGCATCCCTCGCGAGATCGTGGCGCGCGTCGAAGGCATCGAGTCGCCCGCCGACCTCGCCGACTTCGTGGCCACGTACATCGAGGCGAGCGTGGAAGAAAAGGTCGAGCTCCTGGCCACCGCCGAGCCGAAGGCGCGGATTCGCAAGATGCTGACGCTGGTCAGCCGCCGCGGGGAGGTCCTCCGGATGAGGGAGAAGATCAACTCCCAGGTGAAGGACGAGCTCGGGAAGACGCAGCGCGAGTACGCGCTCCGCCAGCAAATGAAGGCCATCCAGGAAGAGCTGGGGGGCGAGGAGGACGGCGAATCGAACGAGCTCGACGAGCTGGAGAAGCGCGTCGCCGAGGCCAAGCTCTCCCCCGAGGCGGCCGAGGTGGCGAAGAAGCAGCTCAAGCGCCTCCGCGGGATGGCGCCGCAGTCACCCGAATCCGGCATGGTGCGATCCTACCTCGACTGGATCCTCGATCTCCCTTGGCTCGCCGCCGCGACCGAGGAGCCTGACATCGCCAAGGTGCGCGAGGTCCTCGACGCGGACCACTATGGACTGCAGAAGGTCAAGCGACGCATCCTCGAGTACCTGGCAGTTCGCAAGCTGAAGAGCGGGCTCCCGGCAAGTGCCTCCGGGGGTCGAGCGACCACCAAGGGGCCCATCCTGTGCCTCATCGGTCCGCCCGGCGTGGGCAAGACCTCCCTCGGCAAGTCCATTGCGCGGGCCATGGGTCGCGAGTTCGTGCGCATCTCGCTCGGCGGGGTGCACGACGAAGCGCAGATCCGAGGTCACCGCAGGACGTACATCGGCGCGCTCCCGGGGCAGATCATCCAGGGGATGAAGAAGGCCGGCTCGGCGAGCCCCGTCTTCATGCTGGACGAGGTCGACAAGCTCGGGAGTGACTTCCGGGGCGATCCCTCCTCCGCCTTGCTGGAGGTGCTCGATCCGGAGCAGAACAACACCTTCTCCGACCACTACCTGGAGATCCCCTACGATCTGTCGGGCGTCGTCTTCGTGGCCACCGCCAACGTGGGCGACACCATCCCCGGCCCGCTTCGCGATCGCATGGAGACAATCGAGATCCCTGGCTATACCCGCGGCGAGAAGCTGGCCATCGCCAAGCGCCACCTCCTGCCCAAGCAGCTGGGGGAGCACGGCATGACCGTGGCGCAGATCGAGATCACCGACGAGGCGCTGGACATCGTCATCGACAAGTACACGCGCGAAGCGGGCGTCCGCTCGCTGGAGCGTCAGATCGCCGCCATCGTGCGCGGCGTGGTGGTCAAGGTGGCAGAAGGGACGGCGACCGCGACCATCGTGGTGCGCACGGAAGACGACCTCCGCAGCTACCTCGGGGCGGCGAAGTTCACCAGCGAGGTCGCCGAGCGCACGGAAGACCCCGGCGTGGCGACGGGTCTCGCGTGGACCCCGGTCGGCGGGTCCATCCTGTTCGTCGAGGCGACCAAGATGCCCGGCAAGGGCAAGCTCACGCTGACCGGTCAGCTCGGCGACGTGATGAAGGAGAGCGCCCAGGCGGCGCTCAGCTACGTCCGCGCCAACTCCGACCGCTTCGGCGTGGCGAAGAATTTCATCGACGAGAACGACCTCCACATCCACGTCCCCGCCGGCGCGATGCCCAAGGACGGCCCCAGCGCGGGTGTGACGCTCTTCACCGCGCTCATCTCGCTGCTGACCGGCATCCGCGTGCGCCACGACGTGGCCATGACAGGCGAGATCACCCTCCGTGGCCGCGTGCTTCCCATCGGAGGTCTCAAGGAGAAGGTCCTCGCCGCGCACCGCGCCGGGATCCGGCGCGTCATCGTGCCGGAGAGAAACCGCGGCGACCTCGACGAAGTGCCGGAAGAGGTGAAGAACGCTCTCGACTTCGTCTTCGTGGGACGGATGGACGAGGTCATCGACGCGGCGCTGGAAGAGAAGCCGCTGGCACGCCTCAAGCCCGCCTCGCCGCCCTCGCCCGTCGCCGTCGCCTGAGCGCCCTGGATCGTTGTCGTTGTCGTCGTCGTTGAGGTGAACGGCGACGGCGACGGCGACGCCGGTCGCTTGCGACACCCCTTCGACCTCAGGACAGCCAGGCCAGCGTCACCCCGTCCCCACCCTGATCGGGATAACCGCTGCGAAAGCGCGACACGTACCTCGTCCGTCCGAGCTCTTCGCGGAGCGCCTCGCGCAGCGCGCCCGTCCCGTGGCCATGCAGCAGAAACACCGCTGGCATGCCGGCATGAAGAGCGCGATCGAGAAAGCTGGTGGCCATGGCCACCGCGTCGTCGACGCGCAGGCCGCGCAGATCGCAGGTGTTGTCGCCGGTCTGCAGCGGGCGCTCTTGCGAGGACGGATCGACTCGTGCGCTGGCAGGCCGCTGCACCGCGCGCGCGGCGGCCTCGATCGGCAGCGCGGCGCGAAGCTCGCTGCTCGGGACGGTGAGCTTGAGCGCGCCCGCCGCGACGCGAACCTGCTCGCCCGGGAGGACCTCCAGCACCTCGGCCTCGGCGCGCAGGCGCTGCACCCAGACACGCGCTCCCCGGCGAAGGGCGGGCGCGCGGAGGACCTCGCGCTCCGGCTCGGCCCCGTTCCTCATCAGCGGCTCCAGCGGCCCTCCGAGGGCCACTTCTCCCGCGACCCGCTCCACCGCGCGCTCCGCCTCGCGGAGCGCCTCGGGCTCGACCTTCTTCGCGCGCAGCCTGGCCTGGGCGCCCCGGAGGTCGTCGCGCGCTCGCCGCAGGCGGTCCATCAGCTCGCGCGCCTCCTCGCCCAGGGCGCGCTTCTCGCGGCTCTTCGCCGTCTCCAGTTCGCCTTCGAGGCGCGTTTGCAGCACACGGGCCTCGCGCTCCCGCTCGTCGGCAGCAGCGCGCGCCAGCTCGAGGGCGGCGCGCTCGTCGTTCAGCCTCTTCACCACCTCCTCGAAGTTGTGGTCCTCGCGGGTGAGAAATCGCTCCGCGCGCTCGATGACCGTCGAGGGCATACCGAAGCGACGCGCCACCGCCAGCGCGCTCGAGCTGCCCGGCACGCCCATTGCGAGCCGGAAGGTGGGCGTCATGGTGGCCAGATCGAACCCCACGCTGGCGTTGACGAAGCGCGTGTCCGCCAGCGCCAGCGCCTTGAGCCCCTCGTAGTGGGTGGTGGCCGCGACCGCCCCCCCTCGCGCGCACAAGCTGTCGAGCACCCCGGCTGCCAGCGCTTCGCCTTCCCGCGGATCGGTGCCACCGGCGAGTTCGTCGAGCAGCACCAGGGCCCCGCGCGTCGTCTCGAGGAGAATGGTCGAGATGTTGGAGATGTGGGCGCTGAAGGTGGAGAGGTTCTTCTGCAAGCTCTGGTCGTCGCCCACGTCGGTCAACACCACGTCGAAGAGGCCCACCACGCTCCCCGCGTCGCAGGGAACGGGAATACCGGCGCGCACCATCAGCGCGGCCAGGCCCATGGTCTTCAGGGCGACCGTCTTTCCACCGGCGTTCGGCCCGCTCACCACGATGGCCCGACCCGCCTCCAGCACCAGATCGCTGGGCACGACATGAGGGAGATCGAGCGCCAGCAGGAGGTGCCGCCCGCGCTTGAGATCGATGCGCGGCTGGTCGACGATCTCCGGAAAGACCATGGCCTGCTCGTGCGCGAGCTTGGCCGTGGCGGCGCGGACGTCGGCCACCGCCAGAGCGCGCGCAGCCGCCTCCACGCTGGGAAGGGCATCGGCCACCAGGGCGGTCAGCCGCGCATAGACCGCCTCCTCCTCGCGCTTCACCTCGGCCTCGAGCACCTTGAGGCGGTTGCCCATCGGCACCACCGCGCGCGGCTCGACGAAGAGCGTCGCGCCGCTGGCGCTCGTCGCGTGCACGATGCCCGGGAAACGCTCGTGCGCGTCGCTGCGCACGGGCAGCACCCAGCGCCCTTCGCGTTCGGTCACGAAGCGATCCTGCAGGACCCCTTCGTAGCGCCCCATCATGTCCTCCATGCGCGCGAGCATGCGCTGACGGGCCGCGTGCCACTCCCCGCGCAGCTCCCGAAGGCGCGGGCTGGCGCGATCGGCCAGCGTGCCGTCTGCCTCGAAGCAGCCGGTGATCTCGTCGGCCACCTCGTCGAGGGTCGGATCCGTGGAGCACGACTCGAAGAGCGCGGGGAGGGCGGCGCGGCGCGGCCCCAGAAAACGGCGAAGCGCCCGGGCTGCGCCGAGAAGTCGGCCCAGCGCGCGAAGCTCGGCGGGGGCGAGGACGCCTCCCACCCGCGCGCGCTCGATGGCCTCGCGAACGTCATCGACCTCGCCCACCGGCAAAGGGCGCCCCTCCTCGAGTGTCCGTGTGGCCTCGGCCGCCTCAGCCATCATGGCGCGCGCTTCTTCGCGGGTGCCGGCGAAGGGAAGCGCGGCGGCCAGCTCTCGCCCGAGCGGCCCGGCGCAGCGGTCGGCCAGGGCGGAGAGCACCCGGTCCCACTCCAGATCGGAGCGGGTCTTGGCCGGACAGGGGTCGACGCGCAGCGGATCCACGAGGGCGGGTAGGATAGCGCCGGCCACGAACCTTTCAGGAGGATCGGTGTTTAAACGCCCGTGAACTCGGACGAAGCCCTCTACGCGCGCGTCAAGCGGGGCGACATGAGAGCCTTCGACGAGCTCTACGCGCGTTACGCGTCGCGCCTCTTCGGCTTCCTGCGGCCTCAGCTTCCGACCCGGGCCGACGCCGAGGACGTCTTCCACGAGTCCCTGCTGGCGACGCTCGAGAGCGTCGAGGTCACCTTCCACCGAGGCAGCTTCCGCACCTGGCTCTACCGCATCGCGCGCAACCGGGTCCTCAACCGCCAGCGCTCGCACGGCCGGGGTCAGACCGCGCTCGCCAGGCTCGCCCCGCTGGAGGAGACGCCCGCCGGCCCCGACGAACGCCTGGCTCGAGGCGAGCTACTGCGCGCCCTCGACGGCGCGGTGGCACGACTCCCCTCTCCGCTGTCCGAGGTGTACCACCTTCGCTCGTCGGGCCTCAGCTACGACGAGATGGCCTTGGTGCTGGGCATCCCGCTCGGCACCCTCAAGTCACGCATGAACCAGATGGTCAACGTACTCCGGCAAGAGCTAGAACCATGGACTGCACGCTGATTCAGGGAGCCCTCATCGGCTATCACTTCGCCACGCTCTCGGACGACGACCGCGGCGACGTGGAGACACACCTCGTCGCATGCACCGCATGCCTGCGTACCTACCTCGCCTTCAAGGCGCACGTCGATCGCGACGGGTCCGGCGCCCCGTCCGGCGAAGTGCCCGGCGAGACGGCCCGACTGCGCCTTCGCGGCGCGGTGGAAGCTCGCTTTCGGCCGACCCCCGCACGAGTCCTGGGGCGATGGTTCGCGACACCCGTGCCGCTCTACCAGGGAGTCGCCGTCGCCGCCGCCGTCGTCCTGGCCTTCGTGCTGGGACCGGCCGTCGCGCGGGCGATCCATCCGGCGCCGCCCGCCCACGCCCTCGAACGCGTCGACAGCGCGCGCTCCGCGGCGGAGAGCCTCACCATCTATTGACCAGAGGATCCCATGTCCCCCACCCGTCTTCTGCCGCTCCTTCTTCTCGCCTGCTCGGAGGGGCATTCGGCTCAGGACCCGGCGGCCCCGGCACGAATGTCCGTCGCGGCGGCGACAGCGCAACTCCCGGCACAGGCGTCTGCGGGAGCGGCCTCGGTCGAGCCGGAACGAGACTTCGCCGTCCCGCCCGAGAAATTCAGCGACGCTGCGCGCAACTTCGAGGACGCCAAGAAGGCCCTTCTCGAGGGATACTACGATGGCGCTTTCACCGAGGACGACCTCTACCGCGCCGCGGTGGCGGGGATGCTCGAGCGCCTCGATCCAGCCATGCGGCGGTGGAACAAGCTGCTCTCGCCGTCGGAGCTGTCCCAGCTCCACAGCGATCTCGAGGGCGAGCTCGTCGGCGTGGGCCTGGGCATCGAGCTGGATCCGGCGACCGGCTACATCGATGTCCAGCGCGTCTATCCAGGCTCCCCGGCGGAGCGGGCAGGAATGGCTCCGCCGGACAAGATCGTCACCGTGAACGGGAGGCTCTACCGAGGGCTGACGCTGAACGATGCCGTCGCCGACATCCGTGGCAAGGCCGGCGAAACGGTGACGCTCAGCGTTCTGCGCGGCGACAAGCTGGTGAGCGTCCCGCTGGTGCGCCAGAAGGTGACCTTCGATCAAGTGGGACACATGATGGCGAGCGGCGGGGTGGGCTACGTCGAGATTCCCGGCTTCAACGCCAGGACGCCGGAGGCCTTGCGCGGGGCCCTCGGCGATCTCGTCTCTCGCGGCGCACGCGCCCTGGTGGTCGATCTGCGTCACAGCCCGGGTGGCTCGTTCGACGACGCCGTGGCGGCGGTGGGCGAGCTGGTTCCCTCCGGATCGACGGTGGTGTCCCTGAACAAGCGCGGAAAGGTCGAGCCCATCGTGGCCAAGACCCTGCCGGTCATGCTCGACACGCCGGTCGCCGTCCTGGTGGATCACCAGACGGCGTCGAGCGCGGAGCTGGTGACCGCGGCGCTGCAGGAGATACGCCACGCGACGGTGATCGGCAGCCGCACCCAGGGCAAATGGACGGTGCAGCGGGTGGACGATCTCTCCAACGGATACGCCATCAAGTACACGGTGGCCCGCTTCACCACCCCGGCCGGAAAGAGCTACGAGGGGACGGGCATGACGCCGGACGTCGAGGTGGATCAGTCGGATGACGCCACGCTGCGTGCGCGGGGTGAGACCGACCTCCCCCGGCGTCTCGCCGAGGACGCGCCGCTGCGAACGGCCATGGCGATCGTGACGAAAGCAAACTAGCCGACCTTCGGGAGGCTGTGGCTAGGAGACTGTCGGTCAAAGCACCGACAGACTCCGTCGTGACGATTCAGGACGCGGACGGCATTCGCCGCCGCTAGGAGACTGTCGGTCAAAGCACCGACAGACTCCGTCGTGACGATTCAGGACGCGGACGGCATTCGCCGCCGCTAGGAGACTGTCGGTCAAAGCCCCGACAGACTCCGTCGTGACGTTCTCAGGACGCGGACGGCATTTGCCGCCCCTAGTCCTGCCGGACCCTGTCGAGGCCGAGGGCCTCGAGCAGCGCAATCGCCACGACCACCAGAAGAGCCAGGGCGATGTCACCCTCGAAGGTGAGCGGGCCGCGCCGCAGGTCGGTAGCGACGCGCGCCGCGCACAGGCCGAGGACGACGAGCTCCGTGAAAAGCATGGTCCTGGCGAGCGCCCCCGGCTCGACCGGCACTGCGCTGGCGGGGGAGGCCGCTCGCGAGTGGCAAGGCACGCGAAGCGCCGACATGAGCTTCATGATCCGTCTCCTTCTGCGTGTTCAACCTAGGAGGGCGGCCCTAAAGGTTTGCTAAAACCGGCGCTCCGCGGCCAAGAGCGGTGCCTAGGGGCGGCGAATGCCGTCCCCGTCCTGGGAACGTCACGACGGAGTCCGTTGGGCTTTGCCCGACGGGCTCCTAGATTGGCGGGATGAGCCGCCGTCCCTCGTCGGGCCTCGTCGCACGCACGACACGATTTGCGGGGGCCGGGACGGTCACCCCCCTCCTGGCCACGGCGGCGGCATGGCTGCTGTTCGGGCGACGGCAACTGGCTGACGTCGTCATGATCTACCTGCTCGGCATCATCGTGGTGTCGCTGCGCTTCGGATATGGGCCGTCGATCCTGGCCGCCGTGCTCAGCGTGCTGCTCCTCGACTTCTTCTTCGTGCCGCCGTACCTGAGCTTCGCCGTCTCGGACTTCCAGCACGTGGTGATGTTCGGCGTCATGTTCGTGGTGGCGGTGGTCATCAGCCACCTCACGCGTCGCGTCCGGCTGCAGGACGAGCAGGCGCACCGCGCCAGCTCGCAGATGGAGGCCGAGCGGCTGCGGAATGCGCTCCTCAGCTCCGTCTCGCACGACCTGCGCACGCCGCTTTCGGTCATCACCGGGGCGGCCAGCGCGCTCCTGCGTTCCGCGCCGCCCCTCGATCCCGCAGCGCGAAGCGACCTCGCCGAAACGATCCACGAAGAAGCGCAGCGGCTCGATCGCCTGGTGCGGAACCTGCTCGACATGACACGGCTCGCGTCCGGCGCGGTCCACGTCGCCAAGGAGTGGCAGGCCATCGAAGGGGTGGTCGGCGCCGCGCTCGGCCGCCTTGCCGAGCCGCTCCGTGGCCGGAGCGTGGAGGTGCGCATCTCGCCCGCCTTGCCGTCCGTCCCCATCGACGATCTCCTCATCGAGCAAGCGCTCATCAACCTGCTGGAGAACGCCGCCAAGTACACGCCGCAAGGCACGCCTCTGGAGCTCTCCGCGGACGCGGCGGACGGCACAGTCGTGGTCGCCCTGGCCGATCGCGGGCCGGGCATCCCTGGGGAGCTCATGGACCGGATCTTCGAGAAGTTCTATCGGTTGCCGCGGGAGGGCGCAGGCGGCGGCGGGGGGCTAGGGCTGGCCATCTGCCGCGGAATCGTCGAGGCACACGGGGGCCGTATCTGGGCGGAGAACCGTGAGGGTGGGGGTGCGGTCTTTCGGTTCGCCCTGCCCCTCGGCGGGACGCCGCCCGAGCTCCGGCCGGAAGAGGGACCATGAGCGCACGCACCTTGCTCCTCATCGACGACGAGCCGCAGGTGCTGCGGTTCTTGCGTAGCTCGCTCGCCTCCACCGGGTACAGGCTCTTCGAGGCCGCGACAGGACAGGCCGGTCTCGCCGAGGCGGCGGCGAGACGCCCCGACATCATCTTGCTCGATCTGGGGCTCCCCGACATCGACGGGATCGAGGTGGCCCGACGTCTGCGCGAGTGGACCGAGACGCCCATCATCGTCCTCTCGGCGCGCGGACAGGACCAGGACAAGATCGCCGCGCTCGACGCAGGCGCGGACGACTATCTGACCAAGCCCTTCAGCCTGCCGGAGCTGCTGGCTCGCATTCGTGTCGCAGAACGGCATGCCGAGCAGCTCGGCGACAAGAAGGACGCGATCTTCACGCTGGACGATTTGCGAATCGACCTGGCCAGCCGCGTGGTCACCCTGGGCGGCGACGAGGTGCGCCTGACTCCCATCGAGTACAAGCTCCTCACCACACTGGCCCGCAAGGCAGGCCACGTCCTCAC